>Ga0316190_10000799_pt1 | contig 22392 bp, 17 predicted proteins | sample Eddworburrow2_MG_FD_204929 | JGI IMG/M metagenome (GOLD analysis project Ga0316190, IMG submission 204929) | Coastal sediment microbial communities from Maine, United States - Eddy worm burrow 2 | ecosystem: Environmental > Aquatic > Marine > Coastal > Sediment | place: USA: Maine | collected... | reverse complement strand
CATGTCGGACATGTCCCCCGAGGACACGGCCCGCATGAAGGACATGATGGCCGAGCTCAACAACATGTTGGAGCAGCGGGCGCGCGGAGAGGAGCCCGACTTCGAGAGTTTCATGGAGTCCTACGGCGACTTCTTCCCCGAGAATCCCGAAACCCTCGATGAGTTGCTGGAGGCCATGGCCCAGCGGATGGCGGCCATGCAGGCCATGTTGAACTCCATGACCCCTGAGCAGCGGGCCCAGCTGATGGATTTGTCCAATCAGCTCATGGAGGACATGGACCTCAATTTTGAGGTCAGCCGGCTGGGGCAGAACCTGCAGCAGATGTTCCCCGATGCCGGGTGGCAGCAGAGCTACGACTTCAGCGGCTTCGACCCCCTGGGGTTCGCCGATGCCTCCCAGATGCTCCAGGAGCTGGGGCAAATCGATCAGCTGGAGAGTTTCCTCCGTCAGTCGACGTCACCCCAGGCCCTGGCCGAGGTCGACCTCGACCAGGTTCGTGATCTGCTGGGCGAGCAGAGTGCCCAGAGCATGGAACGGATCAGTCAGCTGGCAAAGATGATGGAGGAGCAGGGCCTCATCCAGACCAAGGAAGGGCGGATGGAGCTGACGCCGCGCGGTTTGCGGCGCCTTGGTCAGCAGGCCCTCGGTGACCTGTTCTCCAAGTTGACGGCTGACAAATTGGGCAAACATGACATCGAACGCTCGGGAGCCGGCCACGAGCTCAACTTCGACACCAAGCCCTATGAGTTCGGCGACCCGTTCAATCTCCACATCGAACGCACCGTACGCAACGCCATCCAACGCTCGGGCGGAGGTACACCGGTTCGGTTGACGCCGGAGGATTTCGAGATCGAACGGACCGAGCGTCAGGTCCGTTCCAGCACCGTGCTGATGCTCGACCTTTCGTTGTCGATGCCAATGCGCGACAACTTTCTCCCGGCCAAGAAGGTGGCCATGGCCCTGCAGTCCCTAATCTCGTCGCAGTTCCCACGCGACTATCTGGGGATCGTGAGCTTCTCCGAGGTGGCCAAGGAACTCAAGGCCCGTGACCTGCCCGAGGTGTCGTGGGACTTCGTCTACGGCACGAACATGCAGCACGCCTTCCAGCTCAGCCGGAGCATGTTGGCCAAGGAGACCGGCACCAAGCAGATCATCATGATCACCGACGGCGAGCCGACGGCGCATCTCCTGCCCGATGGCACACCCTTCTTCAGCTATCCCCCCGCCCGGGAAACCGTTGAGCAGACCCTGGCCGAGGTTATGAGGTGTACCAGGGCCGGGATCACGATCAATACCTTCATGCTCGACCCCGATTCCGGCCTTCGGGGATTCGTCGAGCGGTTGACGGCGCTGAATCGTGGTCGAGCCTTCTTCACCAGTCCCGAAAACCTGGGTGATTACGTGCTCGTCGACTTCATCGAACACAAGCGCAAGCTGCTCTCCGGGCGTCGCCGCTCAGCCTAGGTGTGCGTGTGCCCTGCGGGCACCTCGAATTTGACGGAGTCCTGCGGACTCCGTCAAACGTCGCGCCTGTGCGCCTGTGCGCCTGTGCGCCTGTGCGCCTGTGCGCCTGTGGCCGTGGGGGGTTGGGGGAGGGCTACTGGGTGTGGTGGAGGGGTCGCTGGGAGCAGTTGTTGGCGCGATCCTTTCTGCTGAAGCGGTCTGATTGTTGATACAACTTGCATCAAATTCTTGTCGGACCGGGTTGTCAATGTGGTACTACAGTGTTGTAATTACAGCTCAGATACCTGTTCCTCGTTGGGGAATGGGTGGGGCAGCAGTCGGTAATACCGCATGCCCCGCGACCCATCAGTTCGAAGATCGATCTCCGCGACACTCTTGTTGGGCGGTAGGAGGCAGAATGCGCATCGGGCGAAAGTCCATCATGCTCGACACCGGTTGGCAGGATTTCTCGAACTGTCTGGGAGTCGACCCCGACCTCTTCTTCCCCGAACGGGGGGCGTCCACCCGTGAGGCCAAGGAGGTCTGCCGGGGGTGTGTCGTTCGTTACGACTGCCTGGAGTATGCGCTGGCCAACGGCGAGAAGTTCGGGATCTGGGGTGGCATGAGCGAGCGGGAGCGGCGGCGGATCCGGCGGGCCCGGGCCGCCGAACGCCAGGCCGCGACCGTCGTGGCGGTTGGCAGCACCGCCTGATCTTGTCCCTGGCCACGGAACTGATCGACGGCCCCGACCGGGTGGGTGCGGGCCAGGCCCGCTAGGGTTGGCGTGTGCCTAATCTAAGCCCTAACGAACTACTGATCATTCTGGTCATCGTGTTGGTTCTGTTTGGTGGATCCAGGCTCCCTCAGTTGGCCCGCAATCTCGGACAAGCTCAGAAGGAATTCAAGTCCGGTCTGAGCGAAGGTCACGACGAAGTAGCCACGAAGGACGCCAAAGCAACGCAGGACACCCCAGAGGACTCTGTCTGAGCGTTCCGGCCCAGTGCCGGACGTACCTGGACATGAAAATACACCCCCCAGCCAATGGCTCGGGGGTGTTTGGTTCATTGTGACCAACCAGGGCTCCCTGAATGGGGTCCTCGGTAGGCTGGTTCTCAGGAGCCGGCGCTGTGGGCCAAGGTGCGTCGGGCTTTGAGGATGCGCCGCCGCTGTCGCTCCGAGGTTCCACCCCACACGCCGTGATCGATTCGGTTGCTCAGTGCATATTCAAGGCACGTCTCCTGCGCCGGGCAGGTCGAACAGATCTTCTTGGCCACCTCCACGCCGACGCCATCACTCGGGAAGAAGACGGCCGGGGGATGATTGTTGCAGTTGCCTTCAGCCATCCAGTTGCTTTCCATGCTTAGTGAGACGTCGCAATGGGGCAAATGGTTCCCGGACATAGGGAGATTAGCTAGAATTTCTCTTTCCGTGAGTGTGTTCGCGCTGAAAGTGGCATTTCGCGGCTAGTGGGCACGGTAGGGTGAGGTAATGACTGTCGTAGAGTCCGCGGAACAAGAGCAGGAACAAGACCCGGTCGCCCATGTCACCATGATGTACCTGGGCCCGGTCGCTCCCCATTGGGAGTTGCGGGTCCACTACGGCGATCAACAGTTCCTTGACGAGTTCTGGACCCGGGTCAACGCCCGGCTGCTGCTGCTGCCCAAGCATGATCCACAGTTCAGGCGGAATCGGGAGCGGGTGAACCGCGACGCCGAACGCGAGCTGATCGTGTGTGACTGGGACCTTGGGGCCGGCGACTCCGAGAGCACCCACTCGACCCCTCGACGGGGCTCGTAGGTTCGTCGATGTCGAGCAAAGCGCACAAGAACTACGTTGGCGTCGACCTGGGGGGAACCAAGATCCTTACCCGCCTGATCGACCCCGTGACGGGCAGGGCGCAGGGCCGAGCAAAGCAGAAGACACCCACCGAGGGCCCGTCGGCTGTCCTTGACGCCATCGTCGGACTGGTTCGTGGTCTCGAAGGGTTCGACGCGGCCTCCGCCGTCGGGGTCGGTGTGCCCGGGTTCGTCATCGATGACACCTTGGTCACCCGTTGTACCAATATTGCAGGCTGGGACGACCCGGTTGATGTTGGTGCCACCCTGGCCGAGGCGTTGGGTAAACCCGTTGTTGTGGCCAACGACGTTAATTGTGGTGCGCTGGCAGAACACCGCCTCGGGGCCGGACGCGGCTGTGGCAATCTGTTGGCCCTCTTCGTCGGTACTGGTGTCGGCGGCGGACTGGTAATCGACGGTTCCCTGGTTGCCGGCCCCCGGGGTTTGGCCGGCGAGGTCGGTCATCTCACCGTCGTCGATGGTGGCCGTCTCTGTGGCTGTGGTGGTCGGGGTCATCTGGAGGCCTACGCCGGGCGGGCCGGTATGGAACGCCGAGCCCGGGAGTTGGCAGCCAGGGGACGATCGAGCCTGCTGGTCGATCTGGCCGGCACCGGATCCATCAAATCGCGCCACCTGGCCAAGGCGTTGGAGGCTGGTGACGAAGTCGCAGCTGAGTTGCTCGACGAGGCGGTGTCAGCACTGGCTTTGGTCATAGGAAACCTGGCCACTATTCTCGATCTCCGACGGGTCGTCTTGGGTGGTGGTGTGGTAGACAGGCTTGGACAACCTCTTGTTGACCAGATTAAGAATTCGCCCTCTTTCGGCGGCTTTGGCCCTGAGATCTGCGAGATCAGCCTGGTCCAGCGTCTTGATGATGCCGGCGTTGCCGGCGCTGCGATTCTGGCCTCAGAAAAGTTCGGTTGATTTCTTCGGTCTTCAGGCGACTGGGGAGGCACGAGGTTTCACTCCGCCTCCCTTGACCAGTCGAGAATGCCATGACCCCAATCGTCGACAGTATCGAATCTGTCACTTCAGCGCGCTTCATCAACCGGGAGCTTTCCTGGTTGGCCTTCAACAACCGAGTACTGGCCCAAGCTGAGGACGAACGGCTCCCACTGCTGGAGAGGCTCAAGTTCTGCGCCATCTACGCCTCCAATCTTGATGAGTTCTTCCAGGTCAGGGTGGCGGGCTTGAAAGAACAGGTGGCGGCCAGGATCTCCAAGACTCCACCCGATGGGATGAGCCCCCGGGCCCAACTGGCCGCCATTCGCCAAGAGGTGGAAGCTCAGGCCGCCCGTTTGAGTGCGGTCCACAGTCGTCAGTTGGTGCCAGAACTCAGCGATGAGGGTGTGCACATCCTGCGTGTCGACCAACTCGATGTCGAAGAGGCCAAGAAGGCCAAGGAGGAGTTTGAGAACAGGATCTTCCCTGTGCTTACTCCTCTTGCGGTTGATCCCAGCCATCCGTTTCCCTACATCTCCAACCTCTCGCTCAGCCTGGCGGTGCTGGTCGATGACCCCGAGATCGAGAGCCTCAGGTTCGCCCGGCTGAAGGTGCCGCCCTTCGTCTCGCGTTTCATTGAATTGGCACCCAATCGATTTGTTCCCGTTGAGCAGATCATCGCCGCCAACCTGGATCCGTTGTTTCCCGGTGTTCGTGTGGTTGGTGGGTGGCCGTTCCGGGTGACCCGCAACGCCGACATGACTCTCGACGACGAAGATGCCGACGACCTTCTGGAGGCAATCGAGCTGGAGCTTCGTCGCCGTCGTTTCGGTCGGGCCATTCGCCTGGAGCTCGACGGCTCGATGCCGCTCGAAGCCCAGGACCTGTTGGTCCGGGAACTCGACCTCGGGCGCGACGACGTCTACTCCACCGAAGGTCCCATCGACCTGACTGGCTACTGGCAGCTGATGGGGCTCGACCGATCAGACCTCAAGGTCACCGACACACCGGCCGTGATCCCTCGCCGATTGCGTGAAATCGAGGACAGCCGCGACTTCTTCAGCCGGGTGCAGCGGGCCGACATCTTCGTGCACCACCCCTACGATTCGTTCAGTTCCTCGGTGTCGGAGTTCATTCGCCAGGCCTCGCTCGACGCCAACGTGCTGGCCATCAAGCTCACCCTCTACCGCACCTCGGGTGACAGCCCCATCATCGGAGCCCTCATCCGTGCCGCCGAGCGGGGTATACAGGTCGCCGCCCTCATCGAGTTGAAGGCCCGATTCGACGAGGCGGCCAACATCGGCTGGGCCAGACGGCTGGAGGAGGCCGGGGTACACGTCGTGTACGGCCTGGTCGGTTTGAAGATCCACACCAAAACCGCCCTCGTTGTTCGCGACGAGCCCGACGGCATTCGAACCTACAGCCACATCGGAACCGGCAACTACAATCCCAAAACGGCCCGCATCTACGAAGACGTTGGCGTTCTGACCGCCGACCCCACCGTCGGCGACGACCTCACCCAGCTGTTCAACTTCCTGACCGGCTACGGCCGGGAGGTGACCTACGATCGCTTGTTCGTTGCCCCCCACTCGCTGCGCGAACCGTTGGAGCACATGATCGAGGGTGAGATGGCGGCACCGGCGGGCACGGGGCGGATCATCATGAAGATGAATAGCCTGGTTGATGCTGACATCATCGAGCGTCTGTACACCGCGTCCCAGGCCGGGGTGGAGATCGACCTGATCATCCGCGGGATCTGCTGCCTGCGGGCCGGGGTGGAGGGATTGTCGGAAAACATCCGGGTTCGCAGCATCGTCGGCCGTTACCTTGAGCACTCCCGTCTGTTCTTCTTCGCCAACGGCGGTGGCCCCGGCGTCGGTCACTTCTTCCTCGGCTCGGCTGATCTCATGCCCCGGAACCTTGACCGCCGGGTCGAGGTGGTGTTCAGGGTCGATGATCCCGACACCCAGGAGCGCCTGCACCAACTGCTTGACATGAACTTGACCGACACCGCCCTGTCGTGGGAACTCGATGCCGACGACACCTATCATCGCCTGGGTGGTTCAGTGAACATCCATGACGAATTCGAAGCACTGGCTCTGAGCCGTAGCAGTGCAAGAACCGAAGGTCGAGCCCCGGAACCAATCATGACTCCCTCATCCGATCCAGCACCGTCGTCGTTGCCTGTTCCGCAGGTTCCGACCGTCCACCGGCGCGACCCGGAGCCCGACGCCGTCGCCGTCGTCGAGGAACCGGTGGAGCCGCTGCCGCCCGTCGAGCAGCTCAAGTCGGAGCCCCCCGGTGCGCAGGTGGTACCCGAGGTGGAGTTTGCTGCCGTCGAATTGATCCCGGCCCCGGGCCTCGGGCCCGTCGTTGCGGAGTCGGAGCAGGCGGTCGCTGAACCGCAGGAACCGGAGCAGGAGGCGAAGCCGATCGTGGCCGCAGGGGCCATGGTGTACCGGCTGGGTGCCGGTGGTGTTGAGGTGCTCGTCGCCCGCCGTCCCGGCTACGACGACTGGTCGTTTCCCAAGGGCAAGCGGGAGAAGGGTGAGACCGACCTGCAGTGCGCCAAGCGGGAGCTGGACGAGGAGACGGGCTTCCAAGGCAAGGTCGGGCCCGAGCTGCCTGCGATCCGCTACGAGGTCGGGGGTCGTCCCAAGACGGTGCGTTACTGGTTGATGGAGCTTGCTGGTGGCCAGTTCCGGCCGAACAACGAGGTGGATCGGATCAGATGGCTCACCGCCGCTCAGGCCCGATCCGTGCTGTCCTACGACCATGACCGTGCCCTGCTTGAATTCCTGCCGGAGGAACCGACGCCAACCGTCTGACGCCAACGGCCGATCGTCTCGTTGGTGTTGAACCACAATGAGTACGATCGGGGCCATGGGTCGCCGGTCACAAACGAGACGCAGCCTGGGGGCTGAGGCTTTTGTGGTCGGTCCGTTCGTGCGGTTGGCCCGCACCCACGCCCTGTCGGTGGGCGGCGACGCGTTGTTGGCAGTGGCCTTGGCCGACTCGCTGTTCTTCGACGTCGATCCCAACGATGCCCGCTGGAAGGTTGCGGCCTACCTGGTCCTGACCATCGCCCCCTTCGCCGTTGTCGCCCCCTTCCTCGGCCCCCTCATGGACCGGCTCAAGGGTGGGCACCGCTACATGGTGATCGGCTCGGTCGTCGTGCGTTCGTTGCTGATGTTTGCCCTCGTGCGCTACGTGCACGGGCCGTTGCTGTTCCCCCTGGCCTTTTCCATGCTGGTGATGGGTAAGACCTATGCCATCGCCAAGAGCGCCCTCGTGCCGTCGATGGTCGACAACCAGGAGGCCCTGGTCCGCTCCAATTCCCGACTCTCGGTCCTGGCCGGAGTGTCGAGCGCTGCAGCCGGAATCCCTGGTGTCATCCTGCTCACCATCAGCGGTTCACCGGCGGTACTGACCCTCGGCGGGGTGGTATTCGCCGTCGCGGCGGTGATGGGCACCCGGATCCCGGCGCTCAAGGTCGCCGGTGAACCGGCCCAGGCCGAGGAACAGGCCGAGCTGCGCAGTGCTGGCATCATCCTGGCCGTCAGCGCCATGGCCTACCTGCGAATGGTTGGTGGCTTCGTGACCCTGCTGCTGGCGTTCGAGCTGCGGGGCGGGATCGATCCCGGGCCGACCGCAACCGGGGTCGAGATTGGTCACCGGGTGCGCGAAGCCATGGGTCTGGTCCGCCTGGAGCTCACCTCCGGAGGGGCACCACCCTGGCATTTTGGCGTGGCCCTTTTCGGGGTTGGTCTCGGGGGTTTGGCCGGTGCCCTCGGCATGCCCCGGCTGAGGGCACGCTACCGGGAGGAGCGCCTGCTGGCCTTCGCCCTGCTGATCCTGTCCGCCATCGGTGCGTTGGCGGCGTTGTCCAGCGGGTTGGCCGGCGCCTTCCTGGTGGCCTTCGGTGCGGCCATCGCCGGTACCGGCGGCAAACAGTCCTTCGACGCCATCGTCCAGCGTGACGCCCCAACGGCCAACCTCGGCCGGTCGTTCAGCCGCTTCGAGAGCCGGTTCCAATTGCTGTGGGTGATCGGCGCCTTGATTCCGGTGGTGGCTCGCGTCCCAGCCCGGCTGGGCTACGTACTGATTGCAGGCAGTGCGCTCTTTGTTGGCCTGTCCTACTGGTTCGGCCGCCACCCGAATCCGCGGGCCATGCTCAACGACGAGAAGTTGGGCCAGAATCTGCGCAGCCGCGTATCCCGCCCAGGCCGCTCCGGCGGTCAGAGGCCGTCGAGTCCAGACAAATCGTCGGGGACCTCGGCCGAGATCTGACCGAGATCGTCGTCGATCCCGATCCCGATCCTGGCCAGCCACAGGCCGGGGGCGTCGACCTCGGCTGCGGTTGGAAGGTCCAGCTCATCGGCCCACAACCGGATCAGGGCGTTGTCGCCCGCCCGTTCGATGATGCCGGAGATGAAGCGGTCGCCTCTATCGAAGGTGCCTGCGCCGATCTCAAGCCCGAGCAGGCGCTCCATGAGCCGGTCGGCGGGAGTGGCATCGATCCAGCGGCGCCGGAACTGTTCCTTGATGTCGCCACTGGTGGCGATCAGACCGGAGCTGATGGTGTCGACGGTATGGCTGACAAAACCCAAGATGGTGGCCACGATGGCATCGAACTGGGGGACCAGCAGGTCATGGGCTGGTGAACGCATGATTGACAGCAGCTTGTCGGGGTCGTTGAACTGCTCGCTCATCTCCTGCAGTTGGCTCATGTCGGTGAGCGATTCGAACGAGGCGAACTGTTCGGTGATGGCCTGGGGGTTTGGCCGGAAGGCGGCGGCGAAGTCGATCAGCAGGCCCTCCACCCGCTTGCGGACGTGGGGTATCGACAACACGGCGTGGGCGGTCAGCTCATGAATGAGAACCCACAGTCGGAGATCGTTGAGCGGTACCGACCACTCCTCAGCAGTGGCGTCGATGGTGTACGGCACGACCAGAACTTCACGCGAGTCGCGGGGGATGGGTAGCTCGTACTGGCCCAGTGCCCGCTGGCCAAGGTGACCCAACATGGAGCCGGCACTGGCCGAGACCAACATCGGGCCCATGGCCTTGAAGACCTGCTCGATCATGGCACTGAAGGGGTCCGCCGAGGCCGGTCCCGGGCCCTGGCCGGGTTGGTCGGTGCCGACGGCCTCTCCGAAGCGCTCGAAGAACGGACGGAAGGTGGCGAAGCTGCGCTCGGTCCAGGTTGTTCGCGTGACTGGGGTGACAATGGTGTTGGACGGCAACTCGATGCCCGTAGCTTGGGCTACGTGAAGCTCCGCCACCCGACCCAGGTCGTCGAACTGCATGCGGACGATCGGGTCGACGTTTGGCTCGGTTCCGCCCTCGGAGGCAATGGTGGCCGCCAGTTGGGCCGCGTTGGCCCAAGGGTCGCCGCCCCCCTGACCGAACAGGGCGCCGAAGTCGAAGAACGGTGCGCCGAAGCCTTCAGGATCCGAGGAGCTCACAAGGACATCGTAGGGCAGTGACGAGCATCGCGGTGACCGGGGCCGCAGGCTCGGTGGGTCGTCGGGTGGTTGAACGGCTTGAGGCCGAGGCAGGGGTGGGCACGATCAGGGCCTTTGACCGGGTGGCCTACGCCGCCCCCCGCAGCGTCGACTTCCAACAACGCGACATCATGGCCGCCGGCGATGATCGGCTGTTTGAGGGCTGTGATTCGATTGTGCACCTGGCCGAGGAACCTCCGGGGCGGCGCCAGCGCGGCCTGGCCGTTGCCATGCTGGACCGGGTGTTGGCCCAGGCCGAGCAGGCCGGGTGCCCCCAGGTCGTGTTGTTGTCGTCGGCTCTCGTCTACGGGGCCTACCCAGGGAACCCTCTCCCTCTGACCGAACAGCATCGGCCGAGGCCCATCCCAGGCTGTCACTACGCCGTGACCAAGGCTGATCTTGAACGGCGGGCTACGGCATGGGCCAAGCGAACCGGGGCCCGACTGGCCATTCTCCGCCCAACGGCGACGCTGTCGGAACGTGGCACCAGCTACATCGGAGGTGCCCTGCGCGAGATGACGCTGGTGCGACCCGAAGCGGTTGACTCGCCCGTGCAGTTCCTGCATCACGAGGATCTCGCCTCGGCCGTGACCCTGGCCTCGGTCAAGAGCCTGTGCTCGGTCTACAACGTGGCGCCCGGCGGTTGGATCGGCCCTGAGGTATTCCGCGATCTGCTGGCCGAGGCGGGCTTCGCCTGGCCGGAGCCGGTCAAGGAGGCAATCACCCGCCTTGGGCTTGCCGTTCCCCCGCTCCGCGTCGAGCCTGGCCTTGACGCCTACGTCACCTTTCCGTGGGTGATTGCCAATGACCGACTTCGATCCGTGGGTTGGGAACCGGAGTTCTCCAACGAGGAGACGTTCGTGCTCGGGCACCCGCAGCCGGGGTGGGTGCAATTCGGTCGGCGTCGCCGCCAGGAGTTGACCATGGCGGTGTTGGGTCTCGCGGCGGCCGCAACGGCTACCGCCGCGGTCCACCTGGCCCGCTCTGTGGGCCGCGTGGGACGGCGAGGCTAGCCGGCACTCACCTATTGGGGCGGTGAGGTTAGGGCAGGTCGACCAGGGAGCCGACCGTGGCCACGGCCTCGTGTGCGATGCCGTCGCGTTGGTAGGAGACGACGATCGTCGTCCCCGCTCCCATTTGGCGGACCAGGTATGCCAGGTGATCGATGCCGAGCACCTCGTGCTCGTTGATGGCGGTGATGACGTCACCCGTTTCGAGGGCGGCGGCGAAAGCAGGTCCGTTGATCTGGACGGAGCTCAGGGTGACACCGCCGTCGGGCAACGATTCCCCCGTGATCCCCAACCAGGCGATCCACGGCAGCCCCCAGCGTCGCAGCGACTCACCAACCTGAGCCACCCGATGGACCGGTACGGCGGTGACCAGATAATCGGTCGAGTCGATGATCAGGCCGACCATGGCCCCGTCGGCATCGGTCAGCGCCGATCCGCTTGCTCCCTCGGGTAGATCGGCGGTGGTCGACAGCGAGTCGTAGATCGAGGCTCCCGCCCGGGCTGTGGTTTGCAGCTTGGATCCGGTGATGATGCCGTCGGGTCGCATGTCGACCATGGCGGCGGTGGCCGCCCCGTCGTCGCCGGGAGTGGCAGGGCCGGCAACGTGAACCTTGACTTCGGTTCCCGGTAATGGTGGTGTGGCGTCCGCCCGCAAGGTCCACACCGAAGCGGAGACCTCAAGTATGTACTGCAGATCGTCTTCGGGTACTTCGAGCACGGCGATGTCGTTGATGGCGTCCTGGCCCAGCACCGACACCTTGATCCAGCGCCCGCCAACCAGCAGCGTCAGCTCGTCGCGGTGGAAGATGGCCGAGGCGCTCGTATAGACCATGTCGTCCAGAACGACGAAGCCGCCCAGCCGCAGCGGGGCACTCGGCGTCGTGGTGAATACCCCGTCCAGAGGGGCGAGCGACCGGTCGGGTTCATGAGGCCAGAGGTAGGAACCGGCCTCGGGACCGATCGTTGTCGACCGCGGCTGAATCCACGGAGTCGTGGTCGAGGTCAACGCCAACTGGGTAGTCGTCGGGGCCGGGGTCACGGTCGATTCGTCGGAGGTGGATGCTGAGCTCCGGTAGCCAACGTCGGCGGCGGCGGCGCCGACATGATCGGCGAGCGGTGATGCCGACTCCCGCTTGTCGGCGTTGGTCACGATCAAGGCCAGGAGGCCAAAGCCGATGGCGAGGAGAGCGGTCGCCGTCAGGCCGACGGCAACAACGAAGCCGATCGGCCTCGAACGGGGAGGCATCGAGTGTGCCGCTGTTGGGGTGCCGACGGCGGCTGCGGTGACTTCGGAGGGGTGGCGCCATTCCCGCGTCGAGGGATCGGGTGGCGGGCCACCCTCGTTGTCGTTGTCGTCGTCATCATCGAACCACACGAACCTAGAGAGTACAGCTGACTCGGGGCTGAGAAAGGGCGGGCAGTATCATGGACAGCGTGATGACCAACCGTGACACCGCCAGCGACGCGAACCAACCGCCGACGGGTGACACCTGGACCGGCCTGTTTCACGGGCCGTTGCCGGTGGAGCAGGCATCGAAATGGGCGGTGTCGCCCCGGTGTGGCGCCGTTGTGACCTTCAGCGGCACTGCCCGCGACCACTCCGACGGTCGCCCCGACGTCTCCTCGCTCGAATACGAAGCCTATGAGGAGCAGGTGACTCCTCGGCTGGAAGGCATCGCAACAGCGGCGAGGGAGAAGTGGCCTGATCTGGAACGGATCGTGCTCCTCCACCGTTTGGGCCCAGTTCCCATCGGTGAGTCGGCGGTGGTTGTTGCCGTTTCGTCGCCGCATCGGGACTCGGCCTTCGAGGCGGCGCGTTTCGGGATTGACACCCTCAAGGCCGCTGTTCCGATTTGGAAGCGGGAAGAATGGGCCGAGGGATCGAGCTGGGGGCTGGAACCCCAACACATCACCGATGTCCCAGGTAGTTGACCGCAGCCAATCGTTGGTGAATTGCTGGGCGTTGGTTGGCCGACTCTACTTCTCATTGAGGGTCATTGTATTTGGTTGAAGTAGGTCTTCGGCTACTTGTCGAACCTGCCAGTCCCGGTCGTTGAGAGCCCGCTTCAAGGCTGAGTCAACCTGCTTGCCCTCAAAGCTGGCAAGGGCAATAAGGGCCCGTCTCCGGACGGTGGCGACGTCTTCAGTGGCCGCCAGTATTGTCGCCAATCCGGTTCCAATGGATCCAAGGGATGCCACTGCCGACTCGCGGCAAAGGGTATCTTTGTGGGTCCGGGCTTGGTGTTCCAGCCTGCGAACGGCGTCGTCGTCGGCGACTCCGATTTCCCCCAGGGAAAAGGCCCCAACCTCGGCTGTCTGGTCGTCGTCCAAGAGCTTGGTCACCGCTGCGACCAGGTTGAACAGCGACTGTCCCTCTGTGTCGGTCATGGTTCCGCCGATGACCGGGGCCAATTCGGCGGCGCGTCCGCGGACCCGATGGTCTGGGTCCTGGAGGAGCGTTTTCAGCAGGAATTGGTCAAGGATACCTAAACGGTTTGCTGCCCCAATTGCGGCCTTTCGGACGAGTGGATCTCCTGCTGCCAGGCCGGATATCACCGTCTGCTTGTCGCCTCGATGTCCAGCCTCCGCCATGGATCTAGGTGAGTATGCCACTGTTTTTACTCTTGGTTTCTGATCATAAGTCTGGAATGCTGGGTATCAAGAAATGACGAATCCGTCGTCGTTAATAATAGTCAACCGGCTATGGGGCCGTAGAACAGGGAGGCCATTCGTGTCACACATGGTCATTTACCGGGGTGCTGATGGAAAGCCCGGCTATCAACAAGCTGAGGACATCCATGATGCAGTCGCATTTGTAGAGCAGATGAGAAACGAGGACGGGGTCGAACATGCCCGCATCTTCCGCCTGGAGGAAGTGGTGTTCGAGTACCGACCCTACTACCGCGTTGAGCTCAGCGGGCTGGACGCAGCGGAGGCGCCGCTGTCGCCGGAGGCCATTCTGGGGGTCAACGTACCTAGGATGGCGCCGACGCCTCGGGTCGAGGTCGACGAGCCGCTCGTCAGTCATCTCAACGAGTCGTTTGAGATGGTCGGGGCGATGTCGATCAACGTCGACGAGCCCGAGTTGGAGGCCGCGGTCGCCAGCAATGGTGCCCGACGGGGTCTGTTCGGGCGCTGACCGTTTCATGTCGTCACGATCGGTTACGGTGCGACGGCCGTTGGCCATCGTTGCGACGGCTTGGGAGTTCTCGTACGGCCTCCGCTGTGGGGTCGTGCGAGAACCTGTTCGATTGTCCCGGTCAGCCAGCGATGGCTCGTTCGAGCACAAACAGTGCCAGCAGCGCCGTCGCACCGATGGCGGCGGCCAGAACGATGCTGATTAGCACGACCAGCGAAGCCAGGGTAAAAAGGGCGGTAACCCGGCGCCAGATTGGTGTTCTGGTGTCAGCTCGAGAGCCGGGCGCGGCTTGTTGGATCATGGATTTTCATCAACCTTTCGGCGTTGCCCACTAACGTCGGCTGTAATCCATCCACATCTCGTCGATGGAGGGAGGATGATGGAAGCGTCAGCTGACAGCCTAGACCCTGCTCCTGCCGAGTCGGAGGAGCCTGCCGATGGCAGTGCCAACAACATGGCCACCGATGGTGGTGAAGGTCCTGCCCCTGGTGATCCCAGGAGAGGGAGGGTTTGGCAATGGACGGGCATCGCCCTCGCCATGCTCGTGGCTGCGGCTGGTGTTGGCGGGGCCATGTACAAGGTTCCCTATGTCGCCCTGGTGCCGGGCTCGGCCCGCGATACCGAACCGCTGGTGGAGGTGGAGGGCCTCGAAGCGTTCCCCAGCGAGGGTGAACTGCTGCTGACAACCGTCAGGGTTCGCCAGCGGCCCAACCTGTGGGAGTACCTGTGGTTGAAAGCCGACGGCGACACCGACATCGTGGCCGAGGAGGACATCCTGGGCGGTCGCTCCCCGCAAGAGAACCGTGAGTTCAATCTGCAGCTCATGACCGACTCCAAGTCGATTGCCATTGCTGTAGCCCTTCAGGAGCTCGGCTATGACTCGATCCGGTCCAACGGGGTGGTCATCGCTGAACTGGTCGAAGGTGGGGCGGCCGAGCAGGTGCTGACTCTCGGCGACACGGTGACAGCCATCGACGGCGTCGGCGTGACGACGACCTCGGAACTCATCGACATTCTGGGTGCGGCGGCTCCTGGGGATGAGATTACGCTCACCATCGAATCCTTCGATCCGTCCGGAGCAGATGTCGCCGCTCGTGACGTGATGGTCGTGTTGGGGTCGAAGCCCGACGACGACGATGCCGCCTTCCTTGGCGTGGGGCCCACCGATCGGGTTGACCTCGAGGACAACTTCGACTTTGTCGTCGATATCGACAGCGGGTCGGTTGGCGGCCCCTCGGCTGGGCTGGCTTTCACACTGGCCGTACTCGACGAGCTGACCCCGGGTGAACTGACCGGTGGCGCCACCGTTGCGGTGACCGGGACCATCGACGTCTCCGGTCGGGTGGGGAACGTGGGCGGTGTCGCCCAGAAGACCGCCGCGGTGCGGGACTTGGGGGCCGATGTTTTCCTGGTGCCCGCCGGTCTGGGTGAGGCCGAGATCGATCGCCTGGTGGACCGGGCGGGCGATGATTTGAAGATTATTCCGGTGGAGACCCTGGACGATGCCCTGGAGGCATTGGCCAGTCTGGGGGGCGAGGTAGTCGCCGTTGAAGAGTTCGCAGCAAGCAATTTGTCCTGAGGGTCAAGCAATTTGCCCTGAGTAGTGTCCCGCACTTGCCTTCACAGGGGTCGTAGCATTTAGAGATGGCAGTCGACCCCCGAGCTGAATTTGATCCGAAGGAGATTGCCCGAGCCTCGTTCCCCACCGCGTTCAGGGGCTACGACCAGGACGCGGTTCGTCGCTACCTGTCCCGGTTGGCCACTGCGGTCGATCGAGCCCAGCAATTCGGTTTGTTGGGGACCGACGAGGCCGGCTACCACGCCGGTGAGCGTGAGAACGAGCTGGAACTCGAGATCTCCGACCTGCGGCTTCGCAATGACGAGCTGGCGGAACTGCTCCGCTCGCAACCAGTAGCGGAGCCGGCCGCTCCGGCCCCGCTGGTGAGTCGCGACCTGGACGAGTCCGAGCTCATCGAGCTGCTCGGTCAGGAGACGGCCAGGGTCCTGGAGCAGGCCCGATCGGCGGGGGCCGACATCGTCCACCGAGCCGAAGCCGAAGCCGAAGCGGTCAAGGAGCAGGCCGTGCTCGACGCCGGTATGTCACTCGACGAGGCCAACGCCTCGCTGGCATCGGCCCGGGCTGAGGTCGAGGACACCCGGGCGGCGCTGGCCTCACAGGTCGAGCGGAGTCAGGCCCGGACAAAGGCCGAGGTGGCCCAGACCCGCGAGTTGGCCCGGGCCAAGGCCGATCAGATCATCCTCGAAGCGGCCCGACGCGCCGAGGAGGATCTGAAGGCCGCTGAACGGCGGGCGGCCGAGACAGTTGCCGCGGCCGAGCAGGTGCGGGGCGAGGTCCTCGGCGACCTGGTCCGTCGTCGACGCGTCTACCAGGAGCAGCTGGAACGCATGACATCGGCCCGCGACCGCCTGGGACAGGCATTGTCCGAGGCCCGGGAGCAACTCGAAGTCGTTGCCGCCGACATCGATCTGGCTGGTCCGATGGCCGCCGAACTTGATGTGACCGATCGGGTTGGCGAACAGCTGAGCGGTGACGGTGATGCCGTAGCCGAGCTGGTCTCGCAGTTGCAGACGGCGCGATCGAGTTTCGCCGCCGAGGGATCGAACGGTACCGATCACGCGGGCTTCATCGAGAGCCTGCTTCGCTCCGACAGTTCCTCGGTCCGCACCGACCCCACCCTGCGGCTCGGCGCTATTCCCAGCGATGTCGGGCCGCAGGGCGGCTACGACCTGGATCACGACCTCGACCTCGACCTCGGTCCTGATCACCACCACGACGGGAATAGTCCAAACAGCAACGGCTTCGATGATGATTTCGACTTCGGGGCCCATGACGACTCCCGCGACTCCGAGATCGTCGATTGCCTTGGCGATGGTGACACCCTCAGCGATATTGCCGGGTTGGGCCCCGAATTCGACCACGACGACGGCGAGGACGTCAACGAGGCGCCGACCATTGACTTTCAGGCCGTGACGGCAGACTCGGTTGGCCTGGCCGAGGTCGATGATCGCGACACCGTTGATGTCCTGATGGGGTCGGGGATCGAGGTCGGGTACGATCTGGAAGCAGCGTTTGGGGCCGTGGACAGTGGCCCGAACGGCGACAGCGCCGATCCCGACGGCCGACGCAGGCAGGGTCAGGAGCAGGGCCGTCCCGCCGACGAGGTCGCCACCCGGGGCCGCACCGAACGTGAGCTGGAGTTCAACGCCGCCCCCGTCCTCGGCGCACGTTCCCGGAATCGGAGCGAAGCCCGGGGCGACCTGCCACGCAACACGCCCTACGGGGGTGAGCTTCCCCTCGTGTTCGAAGGTCGTGACGTGGCCCTCACCCGGGCCATGCCAGGATTTCGTCGACGTCTCAAGCGGGCGGTGAACGACGACCAGAGTCTCGTGCTCGATCGTTTGCGTGGCGGACGGGGAGGCATCTCGGGTGATGAGCTTCCTGACTACGACGAACAGCTGAGCGGCTACGTCAGGGCTCTGGAACCGAGCATGTACGATGTGGTCAAGGCTGGGAGCGAGCAACTGGACCACCACGAGGTCCGCCAGGAGAGCATCGAGCGGTTGTGTCACGAACTGGCCCGCCATGTCGTGGACTGCCTCCGCCGTCCGACCATGGCCGCCATCGAGGCGTCAATCAACGACGATCGGGAGCTGATCCTCGATCCGGTGAGGTCGATTTACCGCGACTTCCGTAACTCGGTTCTTCCCGACCTCATCGACGACGCCCTCCACGAGGCCTTTGCCTCGGGCCTGTTCGCTGCCATCGACCCAAGCGAGCACGTGTTGTGGTTGACCGATCCTCGCCTCGATCCCGACCCTATCTGTGAGGAGAACTCGGCCGCACCACCTCTGCTGCGGGGGACGACGTTCCCCAGCGGCCACATCCGTCCCCTCTCGATGCCTGGCTGTCGCTGTCTGGCGATGCCGGTCGGCTGATTGGGAGTTCTTCGCCACCGCGGGTGGGGGGAACTCCGACCACACGGGGGCAATTGCGGTTGACCCGGTCTCTCGGTGCGGTGATACAGCGGTAGCCTTGGCCCCTCATGAAGACGGTTCGAGACAACGTGCGCGGGTCGCGATTTAGGGTTCCGATTGCCATTGGCCTTGGCGTGGGGCTGGTTCTGCTCCTCTCCGCCAATGGACTGGCGTCGACCTACACCGATTGGTTGTGGTTCACCAATGTTGGTTTCGCCTCCATTTGGACCAAAATTCTGCTGACCCAGTTCGCCTTGGGCGCGGTCTTCACCCTTGTTTTCTTTCTTATCCTGTGGGGCAATCTGGTGTTGGCCGATCGGCTGGCGCCCGATTTCCGTCCTGCGTCGCCCGAGGAAGATCTCATCGAGCGGTACCACCAGATCGTGGGCCGTCGGGCAGGCATGCTGCGTATCGGCGTTGCCGCCCTGTTCGCCCTGATCGCCGGGGCCAACACCGCCACCAGTTGGCAGCAGTGGTTGCTGTTCTCCAACGGCGGGTCGTTTGGGCGGGTCGATCCGATCTTCGGGCGCGACACCGGCTTCTACGTGTTCCGGCTTCCCTTCTTCACCTTCATCGTCGACTGGCTGTTCGCGGCACTGATCCTGACCATCATCGTCGTCGCTGTCGCCCACTACCTCAACGGCGGGATCCGGGCCGCGACCAACGTCGATCGGGTGACCTCGGGGGTCAAACTCCACCTCTCGATCCTGCTGGCGGCGCTGGCCCTGGTTCGGGCCGCGGGCTACTGGTTCGACCGTTTCGGTCTTCTCACCTCAAGTCGGGGCAGATTCGACGGGGCATTGGCCACCGACGTCAACGTGCAGCTCCCGGCCTACAACCTGCTGGCCCTGATCTCGCTTTTCGGGGCGGCGTTGTTCGTTGCCAACATCAGACGCCAGGGTTGGGGCCTACCCATGGTCGCCATCGGGCTGTGGGGTATCAGCCACCTCTTTGTCGGCAGTGTCTTCCCCGCCCTCTATCAACGCCTGATCATTGAGCCCCAGCGGTCGACGAGGGAGGCGGATTTTGTGCTTGACAACATTCTGGCCACCCGCTTCGCCTACGGGCTCGACGAGACGAAGTTGACGACCGAGGAGTTCGCCTATGCTCCCGGCCTGACAGCGGACGAGGCCGAGGACTACGGGAATGTCTTCGACAGCGTCCCCCTCGTTGATCCCGAGTTGGCCATCGAGTCCTTTACCCGCAGCCAGGGTGAGCGTGCCTTCTACCGGTTCTCCGACCCTGTCGACGTCGACCGCTACCAGATCGATGGTGAGTTACGGCCCGTCGTGTTGTCGATGCGGGGCCTGAACCTTGATGCCGACGAGGTCGGAAACGACTGGGAGTCACAGCACATCTTCTTCACCCACGGCTACGGCGCGGCCATGGCCGCAGGCTGGGAGGTCGACGAGAGCGGGCGCCCCCGTTTCCTGGTCGAGAAGCTGGGCGAGGTCCAGATCAACGAGGACCTGACCGAAACGCTGGGCCAGCCAAGGGTCTACTTCGGGGAGGACTTTGGCGGTTACGCCATTATCAACGCCGAGCGGGACGAGGTTGATTTCCAGACGTCGTCCAATGAGTCGGTGGCCAACCGGTATGACGGCACCGGTGGGGTCAAGATGGGTTCGGTCCTACGCCGCACCGCCTTTGCTCTGCGCTTTCGTGACCTTGATCCGCTGATCGCGGCGTCGGTCACCGGCGAATCCCGGGCCCTCTACAACCGCGATGTTGCCGGACGGGTACGGACCGTTGCCCCCTTCCTCCGCTTCGACTCAAACCCCTATCCGGTGTTGGCCGAGGATCAGCTGTTCTGGGTGATCGACGGCTACACCACCAGCAACGACTACCCGTACTCCCAGCGGGTCGAGACCACCCTCGTCGGGTCCGAACTGGCAGGCGGTTACAACTACGTCCGGAACTCGGTGAAGGCGGTGGTCGACGCATACAACGGCGACGTCAAGCTGTATATCATCGACGAGTCGGATCCCGTGGTTGAAGCCTGGAGCAAGGCATTCCCCGATCTGTTCTCTTCACAGGAGAGTGTCCCGGCCTCCATCAACGACAACTTCCGCTACCCCGAGGACATCTTCCGGGTCCAGACCGATATGTGGTCGCGCTATGTCGTTTCCGATCCGGTCCAGTTGGTCCAGGGCGATGTCGCCTGGTCGGTGGCGGCGAAGCCTCGCGGCGAAGCCCAAACCGTTGAGGACGAGCCCATCAGCAACACCTCGATGGATCCGCAGTACCTGATTACCCGACTACCGGGGGAAACCGAGTCGGAATTTGTGTTGCAGCGGGCGTTCGTTCCCATCTCGGGTGAGGCCGGTTCGTCGACGGCCCGGCCTGAGCTGACCGGCATCATGATGGCGCGATCCGATCCTGACCACTACGGCGAACTCATGTTGTACGAGATCGACAGTGGTATCGCTCAGGCCCCGGACTTCGTCCACTCGGAGATCCGCAAGGACGATGAGGTCACCAACTTCGTGTTGGAGAAGAGCTCCGGTTCGCTTGTCACCTTCGGAGAGATGACGATGCTGTTGGTCGACGACACCATCGTCTACATCCGGCCCCTGTACGTGGAGGCCCCGAGCCGTACCGCCGTTCCCGAGCTGAGCCGGGTCATTGCCGTGAACGGTGATCGCATCGCCATGGCCGAGACGCTCGACGGGGCCTTGGCCGACATCGTCGATGGAGCCACCGAAGATGAGCCGGAGTCCATCGCCGCCGGTACTCCCGAGGACGTCGAGGAAGCCGACGACCCGCCGGAGGACCGACCAGATGACCAGCCGGCCACCGACTACGACCCGACCGGCAAATCGGTGGTTCGCCTCATCTCCGAAGCTGACGAGTTCCTACGGGAAGCCAATGTGGCCGAGGAGACCGGAAACGACGCCCAGGCCATCGAGCTTCGCCAGAGGGCCCAGATCGCGCTGAATGCGGCCGGCGCCCTGCTGGGGGGCGAACTACTTCCCCTCCCCACCGACCAGACGTCGGGGACCTGACCCTCGGCGCCACCACTGGGTGTGTCTTTGATTCTTCACACCATCGACCCATGGCTATCATGTCTGAGGTAATGGCCATCTGGAGGTGCCATCGATGTTCCGACGAAAAAGTACCGAAGGCATGACGGTGCCGACCGCAGGCGAGACGCTGCCCGGTCGAGCCGAACCGGTTCCGGTACCCGCCGCGCATTATGTGAACGGCAATCCGCTCGTTGGACCGTTCCCCAACGGCCTCGACACCCTAGTTGTGGGTATGGGCTGTTTCTGGGGAGCCGAACGTTTCTACTGGCAGCAGCCTGGCGTCTTCACCACCGCGGCGGTCTACGCCGGTGGAACCACCCCCAACCCCACCTATCAAGAGACTTGCACCGGAATGACCGGGCACACCGAGGCCGTCCTGGTCGTCTTCGATCCCGAGCAGGTCGGCCTGGACGAGCTGTTCAGGATTTTCTGGGAAAACCATGATCCGACGCAGTACATGGGGCAGGGCAACGACATCGGCACCCAGTACCGCTCGGCCATCTACGTCAACAGTGCCGCCCAGATGGATGCGGCCATCGCTAGTAGCGACGCCTACCAGGCCCAGCTGAACGAGGCCGGATTCGGGTCGGTCACCACCGAGATCGCGGCGGCTGGGCCCTACTACTATGCAGAGGACTATCACCAGCAATACCTGGCCAAGAATCCCGGCGGCTACTGCAATCACGGTTTCTGCCAGGTGCCCTACGCCACGTCAACAACAACATGATCTGACCTGATCCGACCCGAGCGGCCGGACCTAAAAACCCAAGTTGCCTTGCGTCGACCTCGGTTCACGCGGGACGAGGCTGAGACGGTCGGCCGAAAGGCGACAAGCGGCTTCCAACCAAATCGCAGCGTGCGGGGCGCAGTACCATGGCCAATCGTGTCCTTAATGTGCAGATGCTCGGCGGGTTCGGCCTGCAGATCGACGGCACGTCGGTCAAGCCGGTGCCATCCCGGAGTGCGTCGTCGCTACTGGCCTTTCTCATCATTCACCGGGATCGGGCACAGACCCGCGATCTGCTGGCTGGCCGATTTTGGCCGAACTTGCCGGAGGACAAAGCCCGACGCCGGCTGAGTCACGCACTGTGGCAGATCCAGTCGGTGGCCGACGCGGCGCTGGCCGGTGGGGAGGACGAGCCCGATCCAGTCGCAGGCGGGACCAGGGCCGACGACAAGTCCGACGAGGGCGTCGAGGGTCTGCTGGAGAGAACACCCCAGACGGTGCAGCTCAATCCACGATTGACCGTGGTCGTCGACGCCGAGGTGTTTCAACGTCGTCTGGACGAGGTGGAGCGCCGCTACCGGACACAGCGGCGGGGGACCGGTGGCCCCGACCTGGCCTCGGTTGTCGACAGCTACCACGGTGATCTGCTGTCCGGCCACTACGACGAGTGGATCGATGATCAGCGTAAGCGGGTGCGCGACCGTTACCTGGCGGCACTGGATCAGTTGGTGCAGATGAACGTTGGCCAGGCCGACTACGAGTCGGC
>Ga0316190_10000798_pt1 | contig 22395 bp, 16 predicted proteins | sample Eddworburrow2_MG_FD_204929 | JGI IMG/M metagenome (GOLD analysis project Ga0316190, IMG submission 204929) | Coastal sediment microbial communities from Maine, United States - Eddy worm burrow 2 | ecosystem: Environmental > Aquatic > Marine > Coastal > Sediment | place: USA: Maine | collected... | reverse complement strand
AGAACCAGGCTTTTCCCGCCGCGAGAATGCTGTGCAAGGAATCGAAAGTGTAGCCCGCCAGCACGATGTCCCTGACTTCCAGCCAGTACAGCCCGCCGTCTCCGCTCTCGCTGAACTTCGCCTGGCCAGAGCTGTTCGTCGTCGTCGATACATTGACGATCGAGCCATCCGGAAGGGTCCAGAACGCCTCTACCGTCGCGCCCGATACCGGCGCGAGATTCTCATCGAGTACAGTGACGATGCCGTTCATGCTGACCGAACGGCCCTTCGAACGTGCATCGAGCGAGATATCGACCGCGCGCAACCGGGTCGAGGCACTCGGGATCGACGGGTCCGTGTCGATCGCGTTCAGGTAGGACACGTTGCCACCCGCAAGGGCCGTAACAACGTATGCCGCGCTGCCGTCATCGCTGTACGCGATCTGCGTGTCGATGTACTGGTCCAGCCCGCTCGGATCTGGCGGAAATTCCATGCGCCACAGAGACCTGCCGTTCGCGGCACTGACGGATTTCAGCGCAACCGGTAGCGGCCACCCGCCAGCGTTCAGCAAAATCTGCGACTCGGTGGGGTCGACCTCCGGAACACCGACGTACTCGTCGAGCGTCTGGCTCCAGTTTTCTACGCCAACGGAATTGATCGAATACACGGTCCGCGCTGCCTGGACCGCATAGTGCGCTCCACTTTTGCCCATAGAAGGCTCGCGGGCAGTCGTAAAAGCCGGGTACTGGAACATCCAGACGAGCGTCGAGTCAGGCGAATACGCAGAGGGACCGGTGTGCCAGGTGCCGTCGAGTGGGCTTACCTGCGGCTGCTGGTTGTTGCCACCGATCGTGAAAACAGCCGCGCCATCGCTCAGTCGTATGGCCCGTGTATGGCCGTTGGCGTAGAAATACAGCTGCTGGTCGAGCCCATCGACGGTGGGGCCGAACGCCAGTTCAACATAGCCGGTGAAGGGGCGTCCGTACGCTTCCGGTTTGCTCCAGCGAAGTACCGCTCCGCCACCGGTATCCTCCAGCGAGAAAACGCCCATACCGCTCGACGAAAGCGCATAGATATGGCCGTCCGGACCTACTGCCACGTCCTGCGTGACGAACGCTCGCGGATTTTGCGTGAAGGTCCATTTCAGGCTGCCGTCCGGATTGAAGGCCTTGATCCAGTCTTCATTACCCGTGTAGATCGTGCCATCGGGACCGATGTCAACACCCTTGCCACCGGCCTCGCCGGCCGACCAGAGCACGTCACCGTTCGGCGCTACCGCAAACAGGTTGTCGAGTACGTCAACGGCATAGATCGTGCCGTCGTCCGCAACGACTGGTCTGACGGCCGAATAAGGACCAGCCAGCGGTACGCGCCACAGGAAGTGCTTCTCGGCGATGGGCTGACTACCGCCTCCGCCGCCGGTGTCGTTATCATCTTTCGGTGCACCCTTACCATTACCGCCTTTTGCGGCGTAAATCGGGAACGCCAGCAGGACGGTTAGCAAGCCGATGAACACAAACAACAGCCAACCCCTGGCTGTCGACGTGAATCTCTCTTTCGCACCCAAGCGAACGGCAGAATTCATGTCACACCTCTCTGATCCGTGAGACTGCGGTAGGACTGGGCTGGAGTATCCGCCCGGCGCAAGCCCAGTTCAGTGACAAATATCACCAAATTGAGAAATTGATCACAGGGTGTTTTGTGACGCAGGTCACACCAAGCGTGACCCGGATCATCCCCCTGCCGGGCCTCGAGACCGACGCTTGCTGCGAAGAAACGCGGGAAGTGGATTGATTCGTTTCAGGAAATGTCCTGGCCGACCGGCTCGAACTGGAGCCGGCTCCCCTGAAGCCGGTCAGGATTATGACAAGTCGTGAGCCGTTGCCCTCAACATAAGTCAATCAAAAATAATTACGGGAACAGGACGTTCTTTAATGGGCGGCGGCGTGCAGTCCTGCCGCCGCGCGCTGCTCCTCTGCAGGCGCGAGTCGCTTCCAGAGCGTCTCCGGCTCGTCGGCGAAAACGAGATCGTCCGATCCCGGCAGGACCCGCCAGCTGCCGTGGGCCAATTCGTAATCGAGCTGGCCAGGCGCCCAGCCCGCGTAACCGATGAACAGGCGCAGCAGCGCGGGGTCAGCCGGGCCCAGTTCCAGCGCAGTCTCGAATGACACGAGGTATACGGATTCAACGATCTTTTCCGCGTCCTCGGGCGGCTCGTCGGTGCGCAGCAGTGCACGCAGGCTGTCCATGTGCACCGGCCCGCCCCAGAACAGCGTACCGGTGTACCCTGCCATGCCCTCTTCGTCGGCGAGCAGCTCCTCGGGCTTTACCTCGGTCGGGCGATTCACGACCAGCCCGAACGCGCCCGTGTCGTCGTAATGCAGCAGCAATATCACGGTATCCGCGAACAACTCGCCCTGGACGAGTTCCGTTGCCACCAGCAGCTTGCCCTGTGCGGGACCCGGGTCCGCACCGACGGCCGCCGGCAGCAGCCAGGCAACGGCGACGAGCGATGTGAGGAACCTGATCATTCAACCTCGAGTATAGGCCGGCCGCAGGCCTATGCCGACCGTTCGCGATTCCCAGGCGGTAGAATGCTGGCCCATGCCGACCAACGTCACGCCCGAGTACAAGAAAGCGGAGGAGGCCTATCGCAGAGCGCGCGAACCGAAAGAGCGCCTGGACTGCCTGCGCGAGATGCTGCGCACGATCCCCAAGCACAAGGGTACGGATCACCTGCAGGCCGACATCAAGACCCGCATCAAGCAGCTGACCGAAGAGCTGTCCGGCCCGAAAAAAGGCGGCCGCCGCAGCGCACCGTCGCACGTCGTGCGCCCCGACGGCGCCGCGCAACTCTGCCTCATCGGGCCGCCCAACGCGGGCAAGTCCAGTCTCCATGCCCGTCTCACAGGTTCGCGTACCGACGTCGGGCCCTACCCCTACACCACCCAGCTCCCGGTACCGGGCATGCTCCCTTACGACGACGTCCACTTCCAGCTGGTGGACCTGCCGCCGGTATCGGGCGATTTCATGGAGCCGTGGCTGAGCAACGCGCTGCAGCCCGCCGACGGCGCGCTCCTCGTCATCGACGTAAGCGACCCGGAATGCCTCGAGCAGGTTCCCGTCATCCTCGAGCGTCTCGGAGAAAAAAAAGTGTTCCTTACGCCCGTGTGGCCGGGCCTGGAATCAACGCGGGCAGGTGAGCCGGACGAGCCCGGGGATCCCTTTCGCCTGGACCTGCCCACCGTGCTCATCGCCAACAAGAGCGACCTCGACGCCGATCCCGACGAAGTGAAAATCCTCGAGGAGTTGCTCGGCCTGCGCTTTCCTGCGCTGACGATGTCGGCCGAAACCGGCGATGGCGTCGAGACCCTCGGACCGTTTCTCTTCCGGGCGCTCGATGTCGTCCGCGTCTACACGAAGACGCCGGGGAAGCCTGCAGAGAAGGAAAAGCCGTTTACAGTACGCCAGGGCGACACGATTGCCGACGTCGCCCGGCTCGTGCACAAGGACATCGCTCGCAACCTGAAGTTTGCGCGCATCTGGGGAGCCGAGGTATTCGACGGCCAGCAGGTCGGGCCGGACCATGTCGTCATCGACGGTGATCTCGTCGAGCTGCATTTCTAGCGGCGTTGGTCCACAATTCCCGGCTACCACAATAATAATCAACCGCGGGACAATCCTGACACCATGCCAACACCGCCAGCAATAATCATGACCGCGGCCGCGCTGCTCGTTGCGCTTCCGGCAGTAGCAGCAGACCTCGTCGACGTTGCCAATATCGTGCGAACCCGCCACTGCGGCGAGGCGTCGCTGCCCGACAACCCGCTGGTACCGAACTCGCAGCTGGACGCCGCCGCCGCGGCCGTTGCCGGCGGAGCCGAAGTTACGGCCGCAATAGCGGCGGCCGGCTACCGGGCGAAATCGTCGGCGTCGATTCGCGCCAGCACGCCAGGCGGGAAAGACGATGCGGTGGCAAGAGAGCTGGCGGAACATTTCTGCCATTTTCTCGCCGACCCCGAATTCGCCGACATAGGCGTGCACCGGCGCGGCAAGGAAGTGTGGCTGTTGCTTGCGGACGGCGCCCCCCTGCCAGCGCCAGGCGATGCTGCTTTACTAGATTCGGTGCTGGAACGGCTGAACGAAATTCGTGCAAATGGCGGCCGTTGCGGGGACAGCGATTTTCCGTCGAGCCCGCCGCTGACGCGTTCCCCGGCGCTGGACGAAGCGGCACGCATGCACGCCGAAGACATGGCGCAAAACAGCTTTCTCGCCCACACGGGCTCCGACGGCAGCAATCCCGGTGACCGGGTCTCCCGCGCGGGGTACGAATGGCGCGTCGTGGCCGAGAACGTGGCTACCGGCCAGACATCGGCAGACGACATCGCCGCCACCTGGCTCGACAGCGCCGGCCACTGTGCCAACCTGATGGACGCGAAGTACTCGGAGACCGGGATCGCGTATGCCCTGAATCCCGGCGACGGCCGCGATATCTACTGGGTGCAGGTGTACGCCGAATGATTCCCGAACGTTACAAAAAACCGCTCATCATCGCTGCGGCCGTCATAGCCGTCTACGCGCTACTCGGCTTCTTCCTCGCGCCCTGGCTCATTAACAAGACGGCCACCGATGCCGTCCGGGACCAGTTGGGCGTCGAGCTCACGATGCAGAAGGTCTCAGTCAACCCGTTCGTCTTGAGCCTGCAGATCGACGGCCTTGAACTGGATGACCCTGGCGGCGATCCGTTTCTCACCGTCGAACGGATATTTATCAACTTCCAGCTGAGCTCGCTGTTTCGGTGGGCCGTTACGTTCCGCGAATTCCATATCGATTCGCCGAACATTCGCCTGGCAAGGACCGGCGATGGCGATCTCAATATCGGCTTCCTCACGGAACGGCCGGCCGAGCCCGCGGCGACCGAACCGGCAGAGGAATCCGGCCCGCCGCGCCTGCTCATCCAGGACTTCGCCATCACCGACAGCGTCGTCGACTGGAAAGACGACGTGCCGCCGGAGCCGGTGGACACGCGTTTCGGGCCGATCGATATCGCTATCTCCGAACTGAACACGCTGCCCGATCGCGCCGGGCTCCAGGACGTGGTCATCACGACGGAAAGCCAGGGCACACTGAGCTGGAGCGGCAGCCTGCAGCTCAACCCCCTGCGCTCGGAGGGCAGCGCCTCGGTCAAGGGCTCGCATTTCCCGCTGGCCTCCGCCTATTTGAAACACGAGATCGGCTTCGATCTGGACGAGGGCAGTGTCGATATCGAACTCGACTACCGGGTAGACACGCGGCCCGACGGGACGCTCGAAGCCAGTGTCAGCAACCTCGAATTATCCATCAGCGATCTCGCGATGCGAACGTTCAACAAGGCGCTGGGACGAACGGGCGACGACCGCGAGGTCCTGAGGCTGCCGATCGTGCGCTTGTGGGGCGGCGAATTGCGCTGGCCAGAGCAGACCGCCACAGCATCCGGATTCTCCATCGACGACGCCGTTATCAGCCTGTACCGGGATGCAGACGGCACGCTTAACGTACTGCCAGCTGCAAAACCCGGGCCCGTGGCTGACGAAGTCGAACCCGAGGCGGAACCGGCCACGGCGGACGGCGACCCCTGGCAGTTGTCGCTGGCCCAGTTCAGCATCAACCGGCTGGTCTTGACTATGGAAGACCAGACGGTGCAACCGCCCGCGAGCGTCGGCTGGCGCTCACTCGACATCGACGTTCGCGACCTCAGCAACGAGCCGGCAGCTGCGTTTCCCACGACCGTGAAACTCGAGGCACTCGACAGCGGTTCGATAACACTCAAGGGACAGTTTGCCGTTTTGCCGGCGCCGGCATTCGACTTCGACCTCGTGGTCGATGCGCTCGAATTCGGCACCGCGGATCCCTACGTGAAGAATCTCGTCGACGTGCATCTCGAGTCCGGCGCACTCAACGTCGAGGCCGAGCTGCACAGCTCGGCCGACGAACCGCTCAGGGTCGCGGGCGACGTCGAAATCGCCGATTTCCTGATCACGGAATCCGACCAGGATTCCCGGCTCGGCAGCTGGGACAGCCTGCGTGCCGACAACCTGCTCTACTCCGCGGCCGGGAATACGCTGGAGGTATCCGAATTGCGGTTCACGAAGCCGTACGGCGATATCCTGATCGCGGAAGACGGCAGCATAAACCTCGGGCGCGTGCGCAAAGGCGACGAGACGGAAAGCGAACCCGCCGAGGAGCCGCCCGCGACGGATACGGCGTCGGCAGAGCCGGGCATGAGCGTTACCATCGGCCGTGTCGTGGTGAGCGATGCGGCGGCCGACTTTGCGGATTTATCGTTGCCGCTGCCGTTCAGGGCGCAGATTGCGGCGCTAAACGGTGAAGTATCCACGATTGCCACGACGAGTTCGGAGCCCTCCACCGTGAAAATGGAAGGCAAAGTGGACGAATTCGGCCAGGTGCAGATCAGCGGCACGGTCACGCCGCTCGAACCCGCAGTAAATACCGACCTGCGCGTAGCCTTCGAGAATGTCGACATGCCGAAGTTCTCGGCCTACTCCATCCCGTTTGCCGGGCAGGAAATCGCGAGCGGCCGGCTCGACCTCGACCTGGGCTATACGATCAGGGACGGCGCGCTCGCCGGCGAAAACAATGTCGTGCTGCGCGAATTCGAGCTGGGCGAAAAGGTGGAGCATCCCGGCGCGATGAGCCTGCCGCTGGGACTGGCGGTTGCGCTGCTCAAGGACGGGGATGGCCGGATCGACCTGGACGTGCCGGTGCGCGGCGACCTCAACGACCCGGAATTCCAGTACGGCCCGGTAGTCAGGAAGGCGCTGGCCACCATACTCACCAAAATCGTCACTTCGCCGTTTGCGCTACTCGGCAAGCTGGTGGGGGCCGAGGCCGACGAACTCGAGTACCTCGTGTTCGATGCGGGGCGCGCGGATCTGTCGCCGCCGGAACGGGAGAAAGCCGGGAAGATTGCAGAGGCGCTCGAGCTGAGGCCGCAACTCGGCCTGCAGATCGGAGGTGTGTACGCGCCTGATGCCGACGCCGCTGCGCTGAAAGCCAGCCAGGCCGACCGGGCGATCGAGGAACGCATTGCAGCGGCGAACGACGACAAGGCGATGTACGCCGAACAGCGCCGCGAAACCGTCGAAGAACTGCTTTCCGAGTCGCTGGGCGATGCCGGGGCGGCGGCTGTACTGGACGAGGTTCGCAAAGCCCAAACGACGTTGAACGACGACGGCAAGGAACAATTCGACGCGGTGGCTTACACCGAGGCGCTGCGCGCCCGACTGATCGATGCGCAGCCGTTGAGTGAGGAAGAACTCCTTGCGCTGGCGGCCGCACGCGAGGAGAGCGTCCGGCAGGCGATCGTCGGGGCAAACGCGGAGCTCGGCGGCCGTATCGTCAGCGACAAGCCCGCAGCGGTCGACATCGACGACGAGCGAGTCCGAATGAAGCTCACGTTAACGGGACAGTGACTTTTAGTACCAGGCAAATGACGGTACGGGATGCCGTCAGGAGCGACTGCGCCGAGCTGGCGCAGCTGATCAACCTCGCCGGCGAAGGCCTGCCGCTTTATCTCTGGCGGCAAATGGCCGGGGCCGGCGACGACCCCTGGGAGATCGGGCGGGAGCGTGCTGCCCGTGACTCCGGAGGCTTCTCGTACCGGAACAGCATCGTCGCCGAAGTGGATGGAAGAATCGCCGGCGCCCTGGTCGGCTACCCGGTAGCGGACGAGCCGGAGCCAGTCGATCCCGCGAATACACCGGCGATTTTCGTCCCCCTTATCGAACTCGAAAACCTCGCGGCGGGAACCTGGTACGTCAATGCCGTCGCGGCCTTCCCCGAAGCCCGCGGACTCGGCGTGGGCTCGGAACTCATGCGATGGGCCGAACGGCGCGCAGTCGAACTCGGCCTTCGCGGCGTCAGCCTGATCGTTTCCGATGCGAACCGGGGCGCGCGGCGGCTTTACGAGCGCCTCGGTTACGCGGAAACAGCCAGCCGGCCTATGGTCAGGGAGCAGTGGCAAAACGACGGCGAGAACTGGGTGCTGATGATGAAAGACCGGCACCCGTAACGCAGCATCAGGAATTCATTTCCCCGAAATTGCCCATGCATCAGGCAGCGCATGCTGCCCGCGAGCATTGTGCAATTGCCGGTCCGAGGACCGAACACGGTCCGCCGGCACATCCTTTTGGGGAGTAACGACAATGAAGACATACACGCGTTTTGTGAGCACCTGGCTCGTGCTGGCCGTGGCCGGCTGCGGTGGCGGCGGCTCCGGGGATTCGCCGGCGGCCAACCCTCCGGCCCCGCCTCCGCCCCCGCCACCCACCGACGCTCTGCCCGGCGGGCACTGGTTCGGAACCGTCACCAACGACCTCCATGCCATAACTGAAGAATTTATAGCGTTGGTCGACGAGAACGGCCGCTTCCGCTTCGCGTCGATCGACTCGGCCGTACAGATGTCCGGCAATTTCGCAATCGTCGGCGACGCGCTGACGGGAGACGGCACTGCGTTTGCCGATGCCGGGGTCGTCTGGCTGGACTCCAGATCGGCCACGCCGGTTACGATCGAGGGGGCCATCAACTCGCGCAGCGAGATATCGGGCACGTGGACGACCGCCGCCGGTGAACTCGGCACGTTCGAGTTCTTTTACGATCCGACGTTCTACGAGCGCGCGTCGCCGCTCGATTTACTGGCAGGATCCTGGGTCGCCTATAACGAACTCATGAATCCGGAGGCCACGTTTACGATTGTCGCCGACGGCAGCTTTACCGGGCAGGACGTGCTCGGCTGCAATACCACGGGCCAATTCGCCATCATCGATGCGGGCTTCAATCTCTACGAGGTGCAGAGCACGATCGCCGATTGCGCACTGGCCGGCGACTACGTGGGGCTCGCATTCCTCGGCGACCTGCTCGTGCCGAACGATGCGCTGATCCTGGCCATCGACAACGGCTCGAGAGCGTTTCTGACAGGCTTTCAGAAGTAAGCCGACTGCGCCGGGGCCCCGACGGGTCCCGGCCTTCAATCGGGGATCCGAGTACAGGCATAATGCGGTCATGAATGAACTCATGACCGCCCACGCAGCCGTTGCCGAATGGGCCCAAAAAATACCGGACCGCGAATTCCTGCTGCAGCCGGTGGCCGGCGAGCTGCACGTCACAACGTTCGGGGACGCAGTGGACCAGGCGCAGCGAATGGCGTCGGCGCTGGCCGGGCTGGGCATGAATCCCGGTGACAGGGTCGCAATACTCGCCAAGAACAGCGCCGAATGGCAGCTCGCCGACCTGGCAATCGCGATGGCCGGAATGGTCTCCGTGCCGATCTATCCGACCGCCAGCGCAGACACCGTCGCCTACATTATCGGTCACAGCGAGGCAAAAGCGCTGTTCGTCGGCAAACTCGACGAACCGGAAGCGATCGGCAACGCCATACCGGAGGCGCTGCCGACGATCGCGTTTCCCTACCCGACGATCGAGTGCCGTTACGACTGGCAACAATTGATCGACAACGCCGAGCCGCTCGCTGCACCGAACGAGCCGGCGCCCGACGACGTCATGACGATCCTCTACACATCGGGCAGTACCGGTCGGCCCAAGGGTGTCGTTATCAGCTACCGCGCCTATGCGTATGGCTGCAACGCCGCACTTGACGTCGTGGGCTTCGGCACCGAGGACAGGTTGCTCTCCTACCTGCCACTGGCGCACGTAACAGAGCGCATGGCGCTTGTCGGCCCGTCGATATACGCGGGCGCGAAAATCTTCTTTGTCGAGTCGCTGCGCACGTTCGCGCACGACCTGCAAACAGCCCGGCCGACAGGCTTTGCCTCGGTGCCGCGGCTCTGGGTCAAGTTCCAGGCCGGCATTCATGCGAAGGTCCCGCCTGGAAAGCTGCGCCTTCTACTGGCAATTCCGTTCGTCGGCCGCGTGATTTCGCGCCGGATTCGCGATGGCATGGGCTTCAACAACTGCACGAAATTTGCATCGGGCAGCGCACCGATCTCGCCGCACACGCTGGAGTGGTACCAGAAGCTCGGCATCAACATCGGCGAGGGCTGGGGCATGACGGAAACCAGCGGCCTCTCCTGCGCGAACATCCCCTTCCAGGCACGGCGCCTGGGCACGATCGGCATACCGCTCGAGGGCACGGAGCTGAAGTTGTCGGACGAAGGCGAATTGCTGATCCGCTCCCCGGGCCTGTTCACGGAATATTTCCAGCAGCCGGAACTTACCCGGGAAGCCTTCACCGACGACGGCTTTTTCCGCACGGGCGACAAGGCGGAGTGGGACGACGAATGCGGGGGCTACCGGATCACCGGGCGGGTAAAGGACATCTTCAAGACCGCCAAGGGAAAGTACGTTGTGCCGGTACCGATCGAAACGCAATTGTCGGCGAACCCGCTGCTGGACCAGGTTTGCGTTCTCGGCGCCGGCCTGCCCGCGCCGGTGGCGGTCGTCGTGCTCTCCGATACCGCGCAACACCTGTCTGAAGACAATGTCGAGAAGAGCCTCGAGGCGACGCTGGCGGATACCAACAGGCACCTGGAGTCTCACGAACGCCTGTCCGGGATGATTATCGTCGACGACGAGTGGACCACCGAGAACGGCTTGCTGACACCGACACTGAAGATCAAGCGGGACGACCTCGAGGCTCGCTACCGCTCGATCGTCGGGAAAGACCGCGGCAGACCGGTCGTTCGGGAAAGCGAACTGTAAGTCGGCGAGCCTGCTAGCGCAGGGTGCCACCGGGACGCTGTATATCAGGCGGCATCCGGATCGTAAGATCGATGGCCTCGAAGTCCGCCTGGGTCATCTGGTACTCCTCCAGCAGCGCCTGCCAGCGCGGATCGTCGTGCAGCTTGCGGTACCAGGGGCGGGTGAGGTGGTCGCGGATGTTCCAGGTCATTTCCCGATCGTGCTTGTCGAGCCACTCGAATGCCTTGTCCTTCTCGCCCATCCAGGCATAGTGCTGGGCGATAATCAGTTCGTAACCGTCCACGGCATGGAACTCCAGAAATCTGGGCAGCAACGCGTCGAATTCTTCGGTCATCCCCAGCGCATGCAGTGTCTCCAGGTGGCCGGGAAAACCGGCGTACCCGGTGTCGCCGCTCTCCGCCGTCATGCGCTCAACCTCCTCGAACAACGCGAGGGCCACCCCGGGGCGCCCGTCCAGCAGCAATGCCTGCCCCAGCAGGTAGTTGGCGCGCACACTGGGAAAGAGTTCGCGTGCCTGCCGTAATCGTTCTTCGGCTGCCTTGTATTCCCCTGCGCCCATGTGGGTCCCAGCCAGGTTCAGGTAACAATCCAGGCAGAGCGGATCGCGCGCGATGATGTAATTTCCCAGTTTAATGCCGATCTGCGGCTGGCCGAACATATCCGCCTGCAGGACCGTGGCCCAGATAACCCCGTAGTTTGTCGGATCGAGGGCGTGCGCACGTTCCAGGTAACGCGCCGCCGTGTACAGATCATTGTCGAGCAGCATGGCGATCGACGCTTTCCACATCAGCATCGAGCCATTCTCCGGCTCGAGCGCGAAGCCGCGTTCGATCATGGCGCGCACACGCTCGAAACGGCTCTGCCCGGTCTCGTCTTCGAATCCCAGGATCCAGCGCACCCTCGCCAGTAGCCCGATCGCATCGACGAATCCCGGATCGAGGTCGATAGCCTGTTCCAGCATCCGGATCGCCTGCTGGTCGTCCCCTGCGCGCTCCGCGGAATTGACAAGCGTACGAGCCTGGAGGTAGAGCGCATAAGCCCGGGGATCATGATGCGGCACCGCCGGTATCTGGCCGAGCAGGTTCAGCTGCAGCTGGTCGACCACGGATCGCGCGATCTCGTCCTGGATGTCGAAGATGTCCCGGAATTCCCGGTCGTAATTCTGCGACCACAGGTGTGTGTCGGTCTTCGCATCCAGCAGCTGCACGGTCACCCGGATGCGATCCTCGAAATAGCGCACCGAGCCCTCGACGATATGTTCGACGTCCAGCGTATCCGCGATTTCCGGGATAGTCGCATCCGAGTCCCTGAACGAGAAGGCGGACGTCCGCGCCGCGACACGGAGTTCCGGAATGCCGGCGAGGAGATTCAGGAGTTCTTCCGACAGGCCTTCCGCGAACCAAGCCTGGTCCTGCTCGGGCGACAGGTCCTCGAACGCGAGCACGGCGATCGATTCAAGCTTCGCCGAGGGCGGCGCCGTGTCGAATACCAGTTTGTCGACGACAAGGAAGGTTACTGCGAGCGCGAGCAACACGATGATTGCGCGATCGAAACGGCGGGTCACGGCCGGCGGGGCAGGATCGGTAACCTCGCTGTCGCGCCTGAATCCCTCCGGCGTCCACTCGAACACCCAGGAGAACACCAAGGCAGGGATGAAGCCCACCGCGAGAAGCACGACGACGATCCGTATGGAACTCTGGGACAGGCCGAAAATCGGAAACAGCGTCTCGAGGACCTGTATCAATAGCCAGGCCGAAGCGAGGTAGGCGACCGCCGCGCGGAATACGTGGCGCCGCCGCAATTCGTCGATCAACCTCATGGGCCCTCATGCTACTAAATAAAGGGGAGTCACTGTCCCCTTATTGGAAAGAGCCGGGGGCTGTACACTAGCGCGCGTGAACGAGCGCCAACATCCCGAAAACAAAGGCTTGCGCCGACTGCGCTCGCTGCTGCTCAATGCAGGGCTGTTCCTCGTCATCTTTCTCGCCGCCACGGCTTACCAGTCACGCAATATGCTGGAGACCGGCGGCGAGGTGGCGCCCGGGCTTCGCGGCACGACCCTCGCCGGCGAGCCTTACGACCTCGCGGAAGCACGATCACGGCCGGCGCTGGTCTACTTCTTCGCACCCTGGTGCAAGATCTGTGCGGCGAGCGCGGGCAACCTGAACCGGCTGCAGCGCTGGCGCGACGCGACCGAACTGGAGATGGTCGCAGTCGCGCTCGACTGGAGCACGGCAGAAGAAGTCAGTGCCTACGTCGAGCGACACGAACTCGACATCCCGGTGGTTCTCGGCGACGCCAGGGTCGCGAAAGACTGGCAAATCTATGCTTTTCCCTCGTATTACGTGCTCGACGGCGGGCACCGCATAACGCGCCGCGACATCGGCTACAGCAGCCAGTTGGGGCTGTTGTGGCGCGCCTGGACCGTCAACTGACCCGGCCAACCGCGGGTCCCTCGCGCGCTGCGCCCGTTTTTGCTAACGTCTCGGCCTCCCGGCGATCGGCCCCCTGCCGATGCCACGGGTATCTCGCAGGAATCCTGACGCGTCATGGCAAATACACATCAGCCCGGACCGAGGCAGGCGCCTTCCCGCATCCTCGCGCGGGCAAGAGCCCTGTTCCTTCGTGCGCCGAAGCGTACGGCGGCCGCCGCCGTTCTGCTGCTGTTTTCCTGCTACGCCCTGTATCTGTCAATCAGCGTCATCGTCGCCTTCGAAGGCCGTCGCTGGGATATACCGGCGCGCGTTTACGCAGCACCGCTCGAACTCTACGCCGGAGTCACTATCGGTCCCGACGAGTTGTCCGCTGCCCTCGACCGCACCGGTTACCAGCGTGTCGACACGCCTCGAGATGCCGGACAATATGCGGCGCATACAGATCGCCTCGTGCTCTGGACGCGCGCCTTCCGGCACTGGGATTCGGAGGAACCGGAACAGCGCGCCGTCATCGAGTTCGACAGTCACGGTATCGCCTCCATGCGCGGGGAGTGGGACGAAACACTGCCCTTGCTGCGTCTCGAGCCGATGCGTCTCGGCAGCCTGTTCGCCGCGCACCACGAAGACCGCATCCTGGTGGCGACGGACGATATCCCGTCGCTGCTGATCGAGGCACTGAAGACGATCGAGGATCGCCGCTTCGACACGCACGTCGGGCTCGATTTCAGGGCAATAGGCCGCGCCGCCTTCGTCAATATCCGCCACGGCGGGATTCGCCAGGGCGGCAGCACGCTCACGCAACAGCTGGTAAAAAGTTATTTCCTCGATGGACGGCGCACGTTCACTCGCAAGTTCAGGGAAGCGATCATGGCGGTCGCCCTGGAGCTTCGCTACGACAAGGACGAGTTGCTGCAGGCCTACGTCAACGAGATCTACCTGGGCCAGCAGGGCTCCCGGGCCATCCACGGCTTCGGCCTCGCCAGTGAATTCTATTTCTCGAAGCCGTTGCAGCGGCTCGACCTGCACGAGGTCGCGCTGCTGGTCGCGATCATCAAGGGACCGTCCTATTACGACCCGAGGCGGCACGCGGAACGTGCCCGTGAGCGGCGCGACCTCGTACTCGCAACCCTGGCCGATAACGGCGTCATAGACGCGGACGCGGCAGAGGCGGCGAGCACGCGTGAACTCGGAATCGGCAACGCCGGCATGCTGTCCCGCTATCAGCCGGCTTACATGGACCTGGTGCGTCAGCAGCTCGCGGCGGATTTTCCGCTCGATGAACTCGCGACAGAGGGGCTGCGCATTTTCACGAATCTCGATCCGCGCGTGCAGATGCTCCTCGAGCGGGAGCTCGCGGCAGGGCTCGAACGTCTGCAGCCGGCCGGGGCCGCGGACGACGTTCGTCTCGAGGGTGCTGCTATCGTCACGCGGCCGCAAAGCGGCGAAGTGGTCGCGATGGTCGGCGGCCGCGACGTCGAGTACGACGGCTTCAATCGTGTCCTGGACGCGAGCCGGCCTGTCGGCTCGCTGGTCAAGCCAGTGGTCTACCTGGCGGCAATGCAAACCGGCGAGTACACGCTTGCAAGCCGGATAAGCGACGAACCGATCGAGATCGAGCTGGACAACGGCGACACCTGGGCACCGCAGAATTTCGACGAGACATCCCATGGGGACGTGCCCTTGTTGCGGGCGCTCGCCGACTCGTACAACCAGGCCACGGTACGCCTCGGCATGGCGGTCGGCGTCGACGCCGTGGCCGCGCAGCTCGAAGGGCTCGGCCTCGCTCGACGGCCCGATCCGAACCCGTCGCTGTTGCTCGGCGCCATCGAGATGTCACCCTTCGAGGTCGCGCAGGTCTACAACAGTCTTGCGAATGGAGGGTTCCGGATGCCGCTCCGCGCGGTCCGCTCGGTTGTCGACGCCGACGGCAACCCGCTGGTGCGCTATCCGCTCGAGCTGCTCCCTGCCGCGGACCCCGATGCCGTGCAGCAGGTCAACCATGCGCTGGTCCAGGTGCTCGAACGGGGCACGGCAAGGACTGCAAAAGCCGTGCTGCCGCGGGATCTGACCGCTGCCGGCAAGACCGGCACGTCGGACGATTTCCGGGACAGCTGGTTTGCAGGCTTTACCAACGATCACCTTGCGGTCGTCTGGGTGGGGCGCGACGACAACGAGCCCGCCGGGCTCACCGGCTCGGCCGGCGCGCTCAGCATCTGGGCGCCCGTTATTGCCGGAATCGACGCGACCCGGAGCTTCGAGCCCGTGCCGTCGCCCAACCTGGAGTTCGTCTGGATCGACTACGAGACCGGCCTCGGCACCTATGAAGGTTGTCGCGAGTCCGCGCTGGTGCCGCTGCCCCCAGGCGCCCGGCCGCCTCGCGTCGCCGGTTGCGGGCTGGGGCTGCGCGAACTGGGCATGCGTGCACGGCGCTGGCTGGAGGGCGGCCGGTAATGATCAGAATCCTGTTGATCCTCGCACTCGCCGCCGGGCTTTCCGCGTGCGCCCAGCTGCCAGCTGTGCCGGCGACGCCGGAAAGCCGCGACGCGCCCTCGACACCGGACGCCGGTGACGGCGCAGCCGCCAGTCCGACGGCGGCACTGCTGGAACAGGGCCGGCAGCAATCGGCGGCCGGCGACTACTCCCGGGCCGCCGCGTCGGTGGAACGCGCCCTGCGCATCGAGCCCGGCAACCCGTATTTGTGGCTCGAGCTGGCGAACATCCACCGCGCGGCGGGCAACGCTGCGCAGGCCGAGGCCAGTGCGCGCAAGGCGTTGAGCCTGGCAGGCCCGGACCGCGCCGCAGAGCAGGCCGCCCGGCAGTTCCTCCAGAAAATAGAGGGACAGTGACCATTGGTCACTGTCCCCGAAAGTCACTGTCCCCTAATAATCTGATGAAATACGTGCACTACAGCCTCGAAGACCGCGTCGCGACCATCCGTATCGACGATGGCAAGCGCAACGCGCTGTCACCGCAGGTGTTGCAGGAGATCTACGAAGCACTCGCCCGGGCACAATCGGATCGCGCTACGGTGATCCTGACCGGCCGCGAGTCCGTGTTCTCGGCCGGCTTCGACCTGAAGGTGATGAAACGCGGCGGCATGAGCGCGATTCGCATGCTGCGTTCAGGCTACGCCCTTACCGCGCGAGTGATGAAGTATCCCTACCCTGTCATCGCCGCGTGCAACGGGCACTCCTTCGCGATGGGCGTCTTCCTCATGTTGTCGGCCGACTACGTCATCGGCAGCCGCGGCGATTTCCGGATCTCGGCGAACGAGGTAGCTATCGGCCTGACCATGCCGCGGGTTGCCGCCGCCATGCTGAAGCACCGGCTGCACCCGGCCGCATTTCAGCGAGCGGTTGTCTTGTCGGAAGAATTCAGCCCGGAGGCCGCATTGAAGGCGGGCTTTTTCGACGAACTCACGGACCCCGGGGAGCTGATGGCGCGGGCCCGATTCCACGCCGCGGAATTCGGAAAACTCGATACGCGGGCACACGCAGCATCCAAACGCCGGATCCGCCGCACGCTCATCCGCAGGATCGGGTTGAGCATTCCGCTCGACCTGCTGGATGCTGCGTTGATGGGCCTGCGAGGCGCTCGGCCCCGCTGAACGATTCAGTGCTCGATCACGCGAGCACGTTTTTCGCAGCAATATCGATCGGCTTGCGGTTGACCGCGAGGAAAGACAGCGGGATCTCCGTGTCGAAGTCCCGTCGCTCGCCGGTCACCGCCTGCGCCAGCATCGCGCCGATCGCTGGCGCCAGCTTGAAGCCGTGACCGCTGAATCCGTTCGCTAACCAGAAACCCTCGATCTCCGTCGGGCCGAGGATCGGGTGCACGTCTTCGAGGTTGGTCGTGTACAGCCCGCAGAAACCGCGAACCCGGCCGCTGGAGGGCAACCCGGGCAGGCGATGGTGCAGGACGTGCAGATTCACTAATTCGAAGTCCTCGTCGGTTTCCGTCCGGAAATCGTCCGGATCGGCGACGGCCTCACGCTCGTCTTCCTCGCGCACCGACCCGATGACGAGCTGCTGGCCGTTGTTCTGGGTGCGGAAATAGATGCCGCCCGCCAGGTCCGCCGTGACCGGGATATGGCCTTCCAGGGCGTCGGGTCGATCGCGGTACATGATCTGGATGCGCGTCGGCACGAGAGTCCACGGCACCTCCAGGCCGGCGGCTCGGGACAGGCGGTCGCACCAGGGGCCGGCGGCATTGATCACCAGAGGGGTTGCAAGCGTGTCGCCGTTATCCAGCGACACGCTTTGCACACGGCCGCCGCTGACATCCACATCGACGATCTGGCTCCGGAATCGCACCTCGACGCCGGCTTTCCGGCAGGCTTCGACGAGATCGCGCGCGGCCGCCATCGGATCGACGTGCCCGCCTTCGGTTTCGAACAGGTTGCGGCTCCCGCCGACGCAATCATGCGCCTCGCCCGTCTCGAGGTCGGGCGCCAGCGTGCAGGAACTCAGAGCCGGGAAGCGCTTCGCGAGGTCGTCGTCATCGAGGACTTCGGCGGCGACCCCGAAACCCTGCATGCGCCGGTGTTCCGTATCGGCCCACTCACGGTCGCCGCCCGGCATCCACAGGACCCCGTCCTGGTGAAATTCCGCGGCAGGATCCGCGAGCTCGGTGAATGCTCCCCAGTGCCGGTATGCCTGTATTCCGTCGCGGGCCAGCAGCAACATCTCGTCATTGGAATAGCGAACCCGGCATATCGCGGACGAGGCCCCCGTGGAACCTTCGCCAACCGCCGCGCCTTTCTCGATAACGGCGATGCGAAGTGCGGATCGCCGCGCCAGCTGCCAGGCAATGGACAGGCCGATGATGCCGGCGCCGGCAATGATGACGTCGTAACTTTTCATACCTCTTCGAAACCGTACATCTTCTTCAACACCTTTGACTGGAACAGCATGGCCGAGCAAAAGGTCACCGCGGCGACGACGCCAAGGATGAGCAGCATGCGCCCATAGGGCTGCCCCTGCAGGGCGCGCATGTGTGCAAGCTCGTACATCGTGCGCAACCACTCGAGCGTGCCGAGCACGAGAACGACCTGCATCAGGCGCGCCACCCACGGACGGCGAACGAACAACAGCGCGATGAGCAGCAGCGCTGCAAATACGCCGATCCAGTTGCCGAAGCGCAGGAAATGCGCGCCGAGCACGAGGATGCTCAGTACAACGGGAATATACAGCAGGACTTTTTTCATGCCGCGACGACGCGGTTACGGCCTTCCCGCTTGGCGCGGTACAGGCGCGTATCGGCTTCATCGAGGATGGTCCTCGAGTGTGCGTCGTCCCTGATTTCTGCGAGCCCGAAGCTGATGGTAACCCCGAAGTCCGGCGCGATATCGGACCAATCGGCGCTTTCGACCGCCTGGCGCAACTCGCTGCAGACCTGCATGGCGCGATCGACCCCGGTATCGGGAAAGTACAGCATGAACTCTTCGCCGCCGTAACGCGCAACGAAATCGGTCCCGCGGCAGCCTTCTCTGAGAATACTGGCAACCCGCTCGAGCACCTGGTCGCCGATCGCGTGCGAGTAGCCGTCGTTGATCCGTTTGAAATGGTCGACATCGGCGAGCGCGAGCGCACCGGTGCGCTTCCTGCGTTGTGCGAGGTCGACCTGTTGCTGCAGGTAGCTGTCGGCGTGGCGCCGGTTGGGAAGCCCGGTCAGCTTGTCGTGCGTGGCCTGGCGTTCGAATTCCTCCGCCTGCACCCTGAGGGCCTCCGTGCGCTCGTCGACGAGCTTCTCGAGATGAGCGCGCATCAGCGCGTACTTCATGATAACCAGCATGCCCGCCGCCAGCACCGCCAGCAGCAGCACGAAATACGGCAGTGGCCCATTGGCGAACGCGAAAGCGAGGACGATACCTGCGGCCCCGGAAACATACTCGACGACCGCCGTGAAACGGTTGAACACGAGGCGCGGATCCGTGTCCCGGAGGTAGAGCATCAGCATCATGCCAAGGTCATTGATCGCCTGCATGCTTATCACGAGCGCGAGGAGCAGCAGGCCGGTAACCGGATCGAGCGTCGTAACTGGAATCACGCCGCCAAGATATTGGTACAGCAATCCGCTGCCGAGTATGACGAACGTCATCAGTCCGGCGTTGTGCAGTGAAGCCGTGACGACCAGCCGCAGCGACACGCCGAGGCGCAGCCTCTGCCATGGATAGATCAATGACGCGAGTGCGTTGACCCATGCGGCATCGACCGGCCCCAGCACCAGGACACTCATGACCTGGGCAACGCGATCGAAGGACACGTGACCGAACACCGGGTGCGGGAACCCGGTCGCGATGGCGAACAGGCCGAATACCAGGAAGAAGCCCGCGGTACCGAGGCCGTATCCACCCGCCAGCAGCCCGGTATCCGCAGATGCCAGCGCCACGGCGGCGATCGCCGAGATCAGCAACAGGATGGAATACACGAGATCGGGCCGCCACAGGCGGTCGCTTTCCGGTCGGGTTGTGGGTGCCGGCTCTCTCATAAGAACCGCTGATTATGCCCCATATGGGTTTGCCGGACCGTGACGCTCGTTGCTCATTTCGGCGCATACATTCCCGTCAGAGGCACTATTAGCGTCGAAATTTGTCCTATGCTTGAACAAAAGCACAGAACAGTCGGGGGTTATTCGATCATGGTGTCATTCAGTATCAATTCCGAAGACGTTTCTTTCGACGGCGACCCGGGTACGCCGCTCCTCTGGGTCATTCGCGATCACCTGCAATTGCGGGGAACCAAGTTCGGCTGTGGCATCGGCCAGTGCGGCGCGTGCACCGTCCATATCGATGGTGCAGCAAAACGATCCTGCATCGTGCCCGTTTCGAAGATCGACGGCCGCAACGTCACGACCATCGAGGGCCTGGCCCCGTCGGAGAGCGCACTGCACCCGGTGCAGCAGGCGTGGCTCGAGCACGACGTGCCGCAATGCGGCTACTGCCAGGCCGGCCAGATCATGGCGGCGGTCGATTTCCTGGAACGCCACCCGAAACCGAGCGACGCGGATATCGACAGGAACATCACGAACCTCTGCCGCTGTGGAACCTATGTGCGCATACGCAAGGCCATTCACCGTGCGGCCGAACTCACGGCGGGAGATAAATCATGAGCGCAGCACCGGGGAACTTCTGCCTCACCCGCCGGCAGGTGCTGATCGCCGGTATCGGTGCCGCCGGCAGCCTGGTCGTCGGCCTGCCCGCACTCGCCTTTGATGAGGAAGGCGAGCGCATGATCGGCTTCTTCATCCAGGTCAATCCCGACGGCAGCGTCGTAATCGGCTGCAAGGACCCGGAAATCGGCCAGGGACTGCGGACGACGGTACCGATGATGGTCGCCGAGGAGCTGGACGTCGACTGGAACAAGGTGCGCATCGAACAGATGCCGCTCGGCATCGTCAAGACGGCCGACGGCTTCCGCTGGAAATACGGCGGCGGCCAGGGCGTCGGCGGCAGCACCGGGCTGACCAGCAACTGGGACCTGATGCGCCAGGTGGGTGCCGATGCGCGCCGGCAACTGATTCGCGCGGCGGCACAGCGCCTCGGCGTCGACGAGTCGCAATGCGAAACGCGGCCGGGCTTCGTGGTGTGCGCATCGCAGGATGCCGAAATCCCCTATCGCGAACTCATCGTCGAAGCGGCCGCACTGCCAATGCCGGAAGAACCGGCGCCGCTGAAGGCAATGGACGACTATCGCATCATCGGCACGCGCCGCATGACGATCGACGCGCGCGACATCGTGACGGGCAAGGCGATGTATGGCATCGATACCGTGCAGCCGGACATGCGCTATGCCGTAATTGCGCGCGCACCCGTCCTCAACGCACGCGTCAAGTCGTTCGATGACACGAAAGCCCGAGAAATCGAGGGCGTGCTGGACGTGTTCACCATCGAGGGGCCGGAGCCCGGCGAGCCCTACGTCATTCTCGCGAGCGGCGTAGCCGTCGTGGCCACGTCGACCTGGGCGGCAATGCAGGGAAGCGCCGCGCTCGGCATCGAGTGGGAAGAAAGCCCGAACGCCTCGGACAGCAGCGATCGCTTCTGGCGGGAGAATGAAGAGATGCTGAAAGGCGACGGACAGGTCGTGCTCGACGAGGGCGACTTCGACGCCGCAATGGCCGCTTCATCGAAGACGATCAAGCGCCAGTACCGCGTGCCTTTCGTTTCGCACGCGCCGCTCGAGCCGCAGAACTGTTATGCGCACGTAAAATCCGACGAGTGCCACATCATCGCGCCCACGCAGATGCCATCCGGCGCCTCGAGGTCGGCGAACGCGGTCACCGGGATTCCGCGCGAAAACATCCGGGTCGAGATGACGCGCGTCGGCGGCGGCTTCGGCCGGCGGCTGACGAACGACTACGTGGCGGAAGCCGCCATGATTTCGCAGAAGACGGGGTGGCCGATCAAGCTGCAATGGTCGCGCGAAGACGACATCAGGAACGATTTCTATCGCCCTGGCGGGCTGCACGAGATGCACGCAGGTATCGACGCGGACGGCACGGTGGTGGCCTGGGCGCAGCGTCTCGCAAGCGGCAGCAAATACTACCGGCGGCCGGACATGCCCGACGAGAACCTGTACCAGGCGGAGCTGTATCTCGATGACTTCCCGCGGCGCATCGTCGACAACATCCGCATGGAGTACTTCCACAATACGATCGGGCTGCCGCGTGGCTCCTGGCGCGCACCGGCCCACACGGCGAACGCGTTCGTGATCCAGAGCTTCATCGACGAGATCGCGCACGAAACGGGGCAGGACCCGTTGCAGTTACGGCTGGACCTGCTCGGCGAACCGCGCGAGCTGGAATACTCCGGCCATGGCGGTCCCACGTTCAACCCGGGCCGGCTGGCGCGCCTGCTGCGCTTCGTCGCCGATCGCATCGGCTATGGCGGCCGATTGCCGAAAGGCAGGGGCATCGGGCTCGCCACGCACTTCACGTTCGGCGGCTACGCGGCCCATGCCATGGAGGTCACTGTCGCCGATGGCAAGCTCACGATCGAGCGTATCGTTGCTGCCATCGACTGCGGCTACGCGGTGCATCCCAACGGTGTCGATGCGCAGCTGCAGGGCGGTACCATCGACGGCCTCAGCACGGCGCTCGGACTGGAGATCACGGTGAAGGACGGTCGGGTGCAGCAGAGCAACTTTAATGACTACCCGCTCGCGCGGATCGCGGCGATCCCGAGCCTCTTCGAGACGCACATTCTCAATTATGACGACGTGCCGACGGGTGTCGGCGAGATCGGTATCCCGCCGGCGGCGCCGGCGCT
>Ga0316190_10000797_pt1 | contig 22399 bp, 19 predicted proteins | sample Eddworburrow2_MG_FD_204929 | JGI IMG/M metagenome (GOLD analysis project Ga0316190, IMG submission 204929) | Coastal sediment microbial communities from Maine, United States - Eddy worm burrow 2 | ecosystem: Environmental > Aquatic > Marine > Coastal > Sediment | place: USA: Maine | collected... | reverse complement strand
CCCGCATGGTTCCCGGGTAGGTCGCTTGAGGCCTGCGGTGACGCAGTGTCCAGATGAATGGCTGTCCACGACAAAACCCGGCTTATCGGCCGGCTCCCTCTCATAATTACAAGCGGCCACTATATAAGTGATTGTTAATAAAGGATTGATTGGTATGGTAGTGGGAGATCGGCTGTTCGGGGTAAAAAACTCTGTTTTAACTGTCTTTTTTTTCGCATGAGCGGTGTTACAATCCCGCGTCCACAATTACTCAGGAGATGTATTGAAATGAATATAAGCAAGAAAATGCTCAGCAGGGCATTGGAAGGAGCGGTACTTTTTTTCATGCTGGCAAGCGGTTCAGTTTTCGCTGAAGACCGTATTGCACCGGGGTATGCCGAGGACTCCACCTCAAATGTCGTTACGACAGGGTCTGGTGACTGCCTGCATACCGGCAGCTGGACAGAGGCCGATGCGGTCATCGTTGGTTGTGACGGGGTGGTTCTGAATGCACCGGTGGTCGTGACCGAAGGCGCACCCAGCGGACTGGTCAGTGCCATTGTGATTCCGACAGTTGCCCTGTTCGATTTCGACAAGGCAGTACTCAAGGAAGAAGGCAAGGCAGCGATTGAAGAATATCGCAAACAACTGCGCCCGGAACTGTCCGAGGCCTATGAAGGTATTATCATCGGGCATACCGATAGCGTTGGCGATGCCGACTACAATCTCGGCCTGTCCTTGCGCCGTGCAGAGGCAGTGAGCGCCTATCTGGTAAGCACCGGTGTTGATTCTGCCAAATTGCGTGAGCTTGGCAGGGGTGAGGCTGACCCGATTGCTTCCAATGATACCAAGGAAGGCCAGGCGCAAAACCGCCGGGTCGAGATTGTCGTCATTGGCGAGCCGCGCGCACTGGATAGCATCAGGTTCCCGAGTGTTGCGCTGTTCCCGCGCAGAAGTGCGGAACTGACAGAAGAAGGCCGGGCCGTGCTGGACAAGAACATCAATGATGCCAGGGAAATGCTGGACCGGGCAGTTTTCATCGAGGTTGTTGGTCATACGGATGATGTCGGTGATGATGCCTACAACATGGACCTGTCAGAACAGCGTGCTGCTGCAGTGACCGATTACCTGATCGATGCCGGCGTGGACGGCAGCAAGATCGTGGCTATGGGTGCCGGTGAGAGCCAGCCGATTACCACCAACGCGACCAACGAAGGCCGGGCAGAGAACCGCCGGGTGGAGGTGCTGGTACTGGGCCGCGTGAAGTAACAGCGCCGTGTTTCTCCGGTTGCCAGGCAACCGGAGAACCCGGTACGGACAAGCAGGCTCCTGCATGCCGGAGCCTGCTTTTTTTGTGTCTGTCGTTATAGTCACAAACATCCACCTGGTCCGCATAAATGGAAACAGGGGGTGAAACCACGTATATTGAAGTGGCGCCCGGCGCTTATTGAACCGATATGGCTGACAAACTCTATATAAAAACTCACGGTTGCCAGATGAACGAGTACGACTCGTCCAGGATAGCGGACGTGCTGGCGGTCTCTCACCAGCTGGAAGTGACCCGGGACCCGGCGCAGGCGGATGTGATGTTGCTGAACACCTGCTCCATTCGCGAGAAGGCTCAGGAAAAGGTCTTTTCCGAGCTGGGTCGCTGGAAGGAACTGAAGGATGCGCGGCCGCATCTGCTCATCGGGGTGGGCGGCTGCGTGGCAAGCCAGGAGGGTGATGCCATTCGTGCACGGGCACCCTATGTCGATATCGTGTTTGGTCCGCAGACGCTGCACCGCCTGCCGGAGATGCTGAATGCAGCACGGCGCGCACAGCAACCGGTTATAGATATCAGTTTCCCGGAAATCGAAAAGTTTGACTGCCTGCCGGCACCCCGGGCTGCAGGTCCCTCTGCCTTCGTTTCGATTATGGAGGGCTGCAGCAAGTATTGTACCTTTTGTGTGGTGCCTTATACCCGCGGGGAGGAAGTCAGCCGGCCCTTTGATGACATCCTTGCCGAAGTGGCAAACCTTGCCGGGCAGGGTGTGCGCGAGGTGAATTTGCTGGGCCAGAATGTCAACGCCTATCGCGGCGTAATGGATGATGGCGGGACAGCAGACCTTGCGCTGTTAATACACTATGTCGCGGCGATTGAGGGCATTGATCGCATTCGCTATACCACTTCACATCCGGTGGAAATGTCTGACAGCCTCATTCAGGTCTACGCAGAAGTGCCCGAGCTGGTGTCGCACCTGCACCTGCCGGTGCAGTCGGGTTCAGACCGGGTACTGGCAATGATGAAACGTAATCATACGGCACTGGAGTACAAGTCTGTAATCAGACGTTTGCGCGCGGCACGTCCCGGAATCAGCATGTCATCGGATTTTATTATCGGTTTCCCGGGAGAGACCGACGCGGATTTCGAGCAGACCATGGCGCTGATAGAAGACGTTGGTTTTGATCACTCGTTCAGTTTTATCTACAGCCAGCGTCCGGGGACACCGGCAGCCGGTTTTCCGGATGATGTGCAGCCGGCCGTGAAGAAGGCACGCCTGGCACGTTTGCAGCAGCGCATTGGCGAGATGGCCGCTGCCATCAGCCGGGAGATGGTCGGTAACATCGAACGTATCCTCGTTGAAAAGGTCTCGCGTAAACGGGATGACCAGCTGAGTGGCCGCACCGCCAACAACCGGGTGGTCAATTTTGATGCGCGTCCCGAGCTGATCGGGCAATTTGTCGATGTGCGTATCACCGAGGCCTTGCCAAACTCCCTGCGCGGTGAAATTGCATCGGGCGCGGTGGCCAGCGGCAAGGCTGCACAGCTGAAAGTCTCTTGAGCAAGCAGGCACACTCTGTCGATATTGCGCTGGAGCCGGCTGACAATGAGCGCCTGGCCGAATTGTGCGGCCAGTTTGATGCCCATCTGCATCAGCTGGAACAACGCCTGGGGATCGAAATCAACAGCCGTGGCAACCAGTTCCGCATCATTGGTGACGCTGGCGCAGTGAAGCGCGCCAGCCAGTTGCTGCAGAGCCTTTACCTGGAGACGGCAACGGGATCGTTGACACCTGAAAAGGTCCACCTGTATTTGCAGGAAGCCGGTGCTGAACAACCCGCAAAACAACCCGTAAAACAACCCGGCAAACCGTCCGGCAACAGCAGTGACTTCGTGGTCATCAAGACACCGGGAGGGGCGATTGCGCCACGCGGTGAACACCAGAAACGCTATCTGAACAATATCCTCAGGTACGACCTGAATTTCGGCATCGGACCGGCAGGCACCGGCAAGACCTATCTGGCGGTCGCCTGCGCGGTACAGGCGCTGGAGCAGGAAACGGTCAGTCGCCTGGTGCTGGTCAGGCCAGCCGTTGAAGCCGGTGAGCGTCTTGGCTTTCTGCCGGGGGACATGACGCAGAAGGTCGACCCCTATCTGCGGCCATTGTATGACGCACTGTATGAAATGCTGGGCATCGACAGGGTCGCGAAACTGATTGAGCGCAATGTGATAGAAATCGCACCACTGGCATTTATGCGCGGTCGCAGTCTCAATGATGCCTTTATCATCCTGGATGAGGCGCAAAATACGACCGTGGAACAAATGAAGATGTTTCTGACGCGGATAGGTTTCGGGTCAACTGCCGTAGTAACCGGTGATATCACCCAGATTGACCTGCCAAAACATGTCAAGTCCGGACTGCGCCAGGCGACCGATGTGCTGAGTGAATATCCGGACATCGGTTTCGCATTTTTCTCATCGGCTGACGTGGTGCGACACCCGTTGGTGCAGCGTATCATTTCTGCCTACGAGGCATACGAGAGCAGGGTGAACAAATGAGTGAAACACAGATCGATGTGCAGTATGCGGTGGCGGCCGACGGCATACCCGGGGCCGAACTGATACGGCAATGGGTGGGGCAGGCATTGCCTGCAGACAAGACGGCAGCCGAGTTGACCGTGCGTATTGTGGATGAGGCGGAAATTACGGCGCTGAATCGCCAGTACCGTGGCAAGGATGGACCCACCAATGTATTGTCATTCCCGTACGAGGAGATCCCGGGCATGGCCTCGGGCCTGCTGGGTGATGTTGTGATCTGTGCCCCGGTTGTCGCCAGCGAAGCCGTTGCCCAGGACAAGCCGATGGAGGCGCACTGGGCACATATAGTGATTCACGGGGTGCTGCATTTGCTTGGCTATGATCACCATAAAGACGATGAAGCAAACAGGATGGAAGCTACCGAGACAGCATTGCTGGCAGAACTTGGCTATGCCAATCCCTATGCGTGCTGAACGGATTGCCAGCCCCCCTCCACTAATATGACCGAGGACATTTGTGCTGTTTCAATGCAGATGTTTATTCAGTAAATGAAAGAAATGAACACAGAAAAACCTCCCTCCGGTTCGCCTGGACTGTCCTGGTTCGCCAGCTTGAGACAATGGCTGCTGCGGGTGCCGGCCGATAAGGAGCAGTTGCTGGTATTTCTGCGCAACCTTCAAAGGAACAACCTGTTCGATGCTGATGGCCTCGCCATGATCGAAGGCGTACTTGGCGTCGATGATATGCAGGTGCGCGACATTATGATCCCGCGTGCCCAGGTGGTGATGCTGGAACGGGACGCCAGCCCGGACGTTTTGCTACGTACCATTGTGCAGTCGGGGCATTCACGTTTTCCGGTAATCGGGGAAGGGCGTGATGAGGTGATTGGTATCCTGCTGGCGAAAGACCTGCTGCTGCATGTCTTTGAAAGGAACGACGGGCGGCTGAATGTGCGTGATATGGTGCGGCCGGCAATTTTTGTGCCGGAGAGCAAACGACTCAGTGTGCTGTTAAAGGAGTTTCGTTCCAGTCGGAACCATATGGCGATCGTGGTGGATGAATACGGTGGTGTTGCCGGCATGGTGACGATTGAAGACGTGCTGGAACAGATCGTTGGTGAGATTGAAGACGAGCATGATGTTGAAGAAGAAGACACTATTCGCAAGCACAGCGAAATGCATTACACCATCAAGGCATTGACACCGGTCGAGGACTTTAACGAGTATTTTGACATGGTGCTCCCGGATGATGAGTTTGACACGATCGGTGGTCTGGTGGTGCATGAAATCGGACACTTGCCGCGGCGGGGAGAGCGGGCCGTTATCGGCAACCTGTTATTCAAGGTGCTGCGTGCTGACAGTCGCCGTGTCCATATGTTGCAACTTACCCTGCTGCCGGGACCGGTCGAATTCCGGGGTGACCAGCCACACAAGTCCCAGTGAGTAGCCTGTCTGGCCCGTTCACCGCACTGCTGGTGCTGTTTGCCGGTGCCGCAGCGGTAACCGCCTTTGCCCCTTTCGGGTGGTTCCCGGTCGCTGTGTTGTCGCTGGCCGTGCTGTTTGGTCAATGGCAGCGCGACACCCCGAAACAGGCCTTTCAGCATGGTTTGCTGTTCGGTGCCGGTTTCTTTGGCGCGGGTATCTCCTGGGTATTTATCAGTATCAATGTCTATGGGCATGTGCCGGTACCGGCTGCGCTCCTTGTCACGCTGGGATTGATTGCCTTTCTGAGTCTCTATCCTGCTTTGCTGGGCTACTTGCTGGTGCGGGTGTTCCGCATGTCCTCTGTTGCAGTGTTGCTGGTGGCATTGCCAGCCGGATGGGTTGTGGCCGAATGGTTGCGGGGCTGGGTTTTCAGCGGTTTTCCCTGGCTGAATATCGGCAGCAGTCAGATTGACAGCCCGCTGGGTGCCTATGGGCCGATGCTGGGTGTGTATGGCACCGGCTGGACGGTGGCAGTGTCGGCCGCCTTGCTGGTGCTGGTCTTCAGGACCCGGCAGCGGTTGCCCGGACTGGCGCTGTTGCTGCTGCTCTGGGGCGGCGGTTATTTCCTGGGCCGGGTGGCGTGGACAGAGCCGCGCGGCGATGCGCTGCAGGTGTCCCTGGTGCAGGGAAATATCAGCCAGGAAGACAAGTGGGCACCGGAAAATCTGCTGAGCACCTTCAGCCGCTATGTGGAGCTGACATTTAATGATCAGGATGTCGACCTGGTTGTCTGGCCGGAAACGGCGATTCCGGCATTTTATGATCAGGTGGAAGACAACTTTATTGCCTACCTTGAGACCGAGCTGGCAAAGACCGGTGCCTCGTTGTTGACCGGGATACCGGTGCTGGAAAAAACGCACTGGGAGTATTTCAACGCGGTGATTTCCCTGGGTGGCGAGCAGGCCTTTTACTACAAGCAACACCTGGTGCCCTACGGGGAATACCTGCCGTTACGCTGGTTGATTGGCAATACCCTGGATGCGCTGGCTGTGCCGAATGCGGATTTTTCCAGAGGTTCAGATTCCCAGACCCTGTTGCAGGCAGCCGGGTACCCGGTATCGAGCTCGATCTGTTATGAGGTCGTCTTCGGCGAGCAGATAATCAGGGACCTGCCGGAGGCGGCCATGCTGGTGAATGTCAGTAATGATGCCTGGTTCGGGCGATCACTGGCACCGCATCAGCACCTGGAAATGGCGCGCATGCGCGCCAGGGAAACAGGTCGACCCATGCTGCGTGCAACCAACACCGGTATCTCGGCCATCATTGATCATGAGGGCAACATCGTCGAGCAGAGCCCGCAATTTGAAACGGCTGTTGTCAAAGGTAGCGTCATCCCGATGCAGGGTGCAACACCTTACGTACTGCTGGGCAACGTGCCAATCGTGGTTTTCAGTCTTGTGAGTCTGCTGCTGTGCGGCTCAGCCTGTCGCAGGAAGCGCGTATAAGCTGCCGGAGCGCCACTGCGGCGCGATTGCAATTTATCGTGGCGAGGATGCCGCTTGTAGAGACCTCTCCTACAATTCATCCTTGACGGTCTTGCGGTGGAACACGGTGTGGCCGCAGTCGGGACAATTTGGAATGTGTCCGGTAGTATGGAAGCGCATGACAGCGCCACAGGAAGCGCAGACCAGTGTGCCGGGACCGGCGATTTCACCACTGTTCCAGGCCGGACCTTCCTCGATATCATGTTCAAACTGCAGCATCTCCAGGCGGGTATGGTCAGCGACCCTTAACAGCACAGACAGCAGGTGCTCCTCGATCTGGTGTATATCAAAGCGCAGCCAGTCGCCCAGTTCCTGGCCGGTCTCGGCCAGGTGTTTGCCGGCGTCCTGCAGATCGCGTTGCAGGTAGTAGGCGACCTTCTCTGCTTCTTCCTTTGTCAGTTCCTCCAGCTCCACGGCGGTGTCACGGGCATTGTCGATAAAGTGTTGCAGTACCGGCAGGGTGCTTTCCCCGGCTTCTTCAATGGCGGTCTTCACTCGCACCATCATATCGTCATAGGCGGTCAGCCATTCTTCACGGGTGGTTTTGTGGTCTTTGTCAGTCATGTCCTGTCGTTTCCTCCTGTTGCAGACTCCTAGTCTACATCCATAATACCCGCTGGGTAGGCTGCGTTTTACCTGTCGATCAACATAACTATCCCTGCGGCCGCAGGTCTGGTAAGGGAGCAACGCAATGTACCCATTAATTCAGCTTTAATTTCAACCCATAACAATGGCTTATGGTTATCTGGCCTGACGTCAGGATGAAGGCAGCCGTCAATCGTGTGTTGTGGGGGATGTGACGGCTAAGGTATTCTTCCGCCTTTGATTTTGTGATCCGTACAGCACTATGGACGAACTTTACAAACCTGACAGTATCGAGGCCGGGGCACGGCAGTTCTGGGACGAGCACCAGACGTTCAAGGCCACAGAGGATCCCGACCGGGAGAAGTATTACTGTCTGTCCATGTTTCCCTATCCCAGCGGTCGCCTGCACATGGGACATGTGCGCAACTACACCATTGGCGATGTGATCAGCCGCTATCAGCGCATGCAGGGCAGGAACGTGTTGCAGCCGATGGGCTGGGATGCATTCGGCCTGCCGGCGGAAAATGCCGCCATTCAGAACAGGGTGCCGCCGGCGCAGTGGACGCACGAAAATATCGACTATATGCGTAAGCAGCTCAAGCGCCTGGGCTTCGGTTACGACTGGGACCGCGAAGTGGCTACCTGTGACCCGGAATATTACCGCTGGGAACAGTGGTTTTTTACCCGCTTGTTCAGGAAAGGCGTTGTTTACAAGAAGACCGCCATGGTCAACTGGGACCCGGTCGACAACACGGTGCTTGCCAATGAGCAGGTGATTGACGGCCGGGGCTGGCGCTCCGGTGCCCTGGTCGAGCGGCGGGAAATTCCGCAATGGTTCCTGAAGATAACCGACTACGCAGAACAGTTGCTGGATGATCTTGAGCAACTGGAGGGCTGGCCCGAGCAGGTGCGCACCATGCAGCGCAACTGGATCGGGCGTTCGGAAGGCATCGAGATGCAATTCGGTATTGCTGGCCGGGAAGACACACTGTCGATTTATACCACGCGTCCGGACACGCTGATGGGCGTGACCTATGTGGCGGTCGCCCCGGAACATCCCCTGGCCAGAGAGGCAGCAGCCGGTAATCCCGAGCTGCAGGCGTTTATCGATGCGTGTCGCAATACCCGGGTGGCCGAAGCAGACCTGGCGACCCAGGAAAAGAGGGGGGTGGATACCGGCCTGAAGGCAGTACACCCGATCAGTGGTGCAGAGGTGCCCGTCTGGGCAGCCAACTTTGTCCTGATGGAATACGGTTCCGGTGCGGTCATGTCGGTCCCGGCACATGATCAGCGCGATTACGAGTTCGCGCTGGCAAACGGCCTGGCCATCAGGCAGGTGATCTATCCTGCCAGCGACGGCCAGGTGGCCGATCCGGGGGGCGCCGCGTTTGTCGAGAAGGGCGTGTTGCAGGATTCCGGCGAGTTCAGCGGACTGAGTTCCGCACAGGCCTTTGCTGCCATCGGCGACTGGCTGGAGCAGGCCGGCAAGGGGGCGCGCCAGGTGAATTACCGCCTGCGTGACTGGGGTGTATCGCGGCAGCGTTACTGGGGTTGTCCGATACCCGTCATCAATTGTCCTGCCTGCGGTGCGGTGCCCGTGCCCGAGGCAGATCTTCCGGTAGTGTTGCCAACGGATGTGACCGTTGATGCGACCGGTTCGCCGCTGAAAAAAATGGCGGCATTTATCAATACCACCTGTCCAGCATGCGGTGGCAGTGCCACACGCGAGACCGATACCTTTGATACCTTCTTCGAGTCCTCCTGGTATTTCGCCCGTTATGCCTGTGCCGACAAGACCGATGGCATGCTGGACGGGCGTGCCAATTACTGGTTGCCGGTAGACCAGTACGTTGGTGGTATCGAGCATGCCGTACTGCATCTGCTGTATGCGCGCTTCTTCAACAAGTTGCTGCGTGACGAGGGGCTGCTGGAGCCGGATGAACCGTTTACCTGTCTGCTGACACAGGGCATGGTCCTGAAAGACGGTTCGAAGATGTCCAAGTCGAAGGGCAATACGGTGGACCCGCAGGGACTGATTGACCGCTACGGTGCAGATACGGTGCGCCTGTTTACCATGTTTGCCGCGCCACCTGACCAGGCGCTGGAATGGGCGGATTCAGGTGTTGAAGGCGCCCACCGGTTTCTCCGGCGCCTGTGGAAAATATCCCGCCAGCACATCGCCGGCGGTACTGCGCCGGCACTGCAGAAGGATACCCTGAATGAGCTGCAGAAGGCGTTACGGCAGAGTGTGCATGCAACCCTGGCCAAGGTCAGTGACGATATCGGGCGTCGCTATACCTTCAATACGGCCATTGCCGCCAATATGGAATTGATGAATGATTTGGGCCGCTTTGACGACAGCTCCGCACAGGGGCGTGCCGTCATGCAGGAGGCGCTGGAGACCGTGGTGCTGATGCTGTCGCCAATCGTGCCGCATATCACGCATACCCTGTGGCATGCACTGGGTCACCAGCAGGCAATCATCGATTGTCGCTGGCCGGAAGTCGATGACTCGGCGCTGGTACAGGAGTCCATACAACTCGTGGTGCAGGTAAATGGCAAGGTGCGTGGCAGGATCAGTGTCGCTGCAGATGCCGGGAAGGAGGATATCGAAGCGGCTGCCAGCGGTGATGAAAATGTCCGGAAACATGTTGCCGGCAAGCCCGTGCGTAAAATTATTATCGTGCCCGGCAAGCTGGTGAACGTGGTTATCTAGTGCCGGTACATTTCCTTATGAACAACAGCTTGACATCCCGTAGCGCAGTCAATGTCCGTCAGGTGCTCGTGTGTTTGTTGCTTGTTTCAATGGCGGCGGCACTTTCCGGCTGCGGATTTCACCTGCGCGGCAGCGACGCCTTGCCGGCCGGGATGTCGGTGACCTACATACAAAGTGCCAACCCCTTCAGTTCACTGGTGGATGATTTTGCCGATGCCCTGAGAGCGCATGGCGGACAGGTGACGGAAGATCGTACTGCAGCAACGGCGGTATTGCGTATCCATGATAATAACCGGGACCGGGAGGTGTTGTCCGTTAATACGTCAGGCAAGGTGCTGGAATATCAACTCAGGCAGACCATCCGGTTTTCTGTGGTGACAGCGGAAAGCCTGCCCATTGTGGAGCAGCAAACAGTTACCATGGGTCGCGCCTATCTCTACAGCAACACCGATGTGCTCGGCAGTGAGCGGGAGAAGGATACCGTACGTGAGACCTTGCAGAAAAACCTTGTCAATATGGCCATGTTGAGGATTGTGGCAGTCGCCCGGTAAGGCCCGTATGCAGTTGACACCTGACAAGCTCGCTACCCAACTGGCCAAACAGCTGGCGCCAGTTTACTTTATCAGCGGTGATGAACCCCTGCGTGTCATGGAAGCGGCCGATGCGATACGTGCAGCAGCGCGCGGCCAGGGTTATGACGAGCGCGAGGTGTTGACGGTGCAGACCGGTTTTGACTGGAGCAAGCTGATGGCCGGAGCGGGAAATCTGTCCCTGTTTTCACAGCGCCGGCTGCTGGAACTGCGCATGCCGACCGGAAAACCGGGCGATGCCGGCGCCAGGGCATTGCGCGCGTATACCGAGCAGCTTCCCGAGGATACTGTCCTGCTGGTCACGGCCGGCAAGCTGGAGCCTGCCGCCCGCAAGAGTAAATGGGTGCAGGCACTCGACAGGGTCGGTGTTGTGGTTTTCGTGTGGCCGTTGAATGCAGCGGAATTCAATGTCTGGGTGCAGCAGCGCATGCGGCAGCGCGGACTTGATGCCACGCCGGAAGCGGTGGCGTTGCTGGCTGACCGGGTGGAAGGCAACCTGCTGGCCTGCATGCAGGAGATCGACAAGTTGTATCTGTTGCAGGATGGCGGGGTGGTGGACGCCGACGCGATCATGTCGCTGGTGGGTGATAATGCCCGCTATGACGTGTACGGTCTCGTGGACAGTGCCCTGTCCGGTGACGGGGTGCGCAGTGTACGGATCCTGCAGGGTTTATGCGCAGAAGGCCTGGCGCCGCAGGTAGTGGTGTGGGCGCTGGCGCGTGAATTGCGCCAGCTGGCGGCGATGCAGGCACTGGTGAAGGGTGGCGCATCCATCCAGCAGGCGTTGAGCCAGTACCGTATCTGGCCCGATACCCGTAAGACACTGATAGGCAAGGCACTGGCACGGTTGTCGGTGGGCACATGCCACGCCATGTTGCAGCAGTGTGCGTTGATCGATCGTGTTGGCAAGGGGCAGGCAGCGGGCAAGGTATGGGATGAACTGTTACAATTAACCCTGCAGCTGGCCGGTACACCGCTGCTGCCAAACGCGGCCCGGATGGCGGAAGTTTCCTGAAGACACCACCTGAAGACTGGATTCAATGAGTGCAAAAGCAGAAACACTGAATATAGATATTCCGCAATACATGCAGGCGGTAGGCGCGCGCGCGCGTGCCGCTGCCAGGGAAGCAGGCCGTGCCGTCTCGGGCATGAAAAATGCCGCCCTGCTGGCGATTGCGGCAGCGATCGAGGCTTCCGCACCGTCATTAAAGGCCGAAAACGAGAAAGACATGGCGGCGGGCAGGCAGCATGGTCTCGATGCGGCACTGCTTGACCGTCTCGAACTCAATGACACGCGCATTGCATTGATGGCGGAAGGGCTGCGCGAAATTGCGCTGTTGCCGGACCCGGTGGGCAGTATCTCGGACATGAACTACCGGCCTTCCGGTATCCAGGTGGGCCGTATGCGCGTACCGCTCGGTGTCATCGGCATCATCTATGAGTCCCGCCCGAATGTAACCGCCGATGCTGCCGGCCTGTGCCTGAAGTCCGGCAATGCGGCAATCCTGCGTGGTGGATCAGAGGCTATCCATTCCAATCAGGCCATCGCGAAATGCATTCACCAGGGACTGGCCGAGGCGGGTATGCCAGCCGCTGTCGTGCAGGTCATTGAAACCACGGATCGTGCAGCGGTGGGTGAACTGGTGCGCATGCAGGATTATGTCGATGTCATCGTGCCGCGCGGGGGCAAGGGCCTGATTGAACGCATCAGCGCAGAGTCGAGGATTCCCGTGATCAAGCACCTGCACGGCGTCTGTCATACCTACATTGATGACATGGCGGATATCGACAAGGCCATCAAGGTTGCGGTGAACGCCAAGACCCAGCGTTACGGTACCTGCAACACCATGGAGACCCTGCTGGTGGCCAGGGACATCGCCGCACGGGTATTGCCGGAGCTGGCAACCCGCTACCGGGAGGCCGGAGTTGAATTGCGTGGCTGTGCAGCGACCCGCAAGTTGCTGCATGACATCAATGTGGCGACCGAAGCCGACTGGGAAGCCGAGTACCTGGCACCGATACTGGCGATTCGCATTGTCGATGATATGGACGCGGCGATGGACCACATTGACCGTTATGGTTCCCGTCACACGGATGTCATTGTTACGGAATCTCTCACACGGGCACAGCGTTTCCTGCATGAGGTGGATTCAAGTTCGGTCATGGTGAATGCGTCGAGCCGCTTTGCAGACGGTTTCGAATATGGCCTGGGTGCCGAAATCGGCATCAGCACGGACAAGTTGCATGTGCGCGGGCCGGTCGGCCTGGAAGGCCTGACAACGCTGAAATATATCGTCATCGGCGATGGACACATTCGCACCTGATGCCAGCCTGCCCGGAGATTCTTTCATGATTGGTATACTCGGCGGGTGCTTCGACCCGGTTCATAACGGGCACCTGCGATCGGCCCTGGAGATACAACAGTTCCTCGGTCTGGACGAGGTCCGGCTGGTTCCCTGTAATGTGCCACCTCACCGGGCCCAGCCGGTGGCATCGCCACAGCAGCGAGTCGCCATGTTGAATGCTGCGATAGCAAATTACCCGGTCTTTTCGGTAGATACCCGGGAACTGGAACGGGAAGGTCCCTCCTATACACTTGATACCCTGAAATCGCTGCGTGAGGAGATGGCGGCTGCCACACTGTGCCTGCTGGTAGGTATGGATGCCTTCCTGGGGCTGACAAGCTGGCACCGCTGGCATGAATTAACGGACTATTGCCATTTGGTGGTCATGCATCGGCCGGGCACCCGTTTGCCGGAAGAGGGTGAACTGGCTGACTTTATTCGTCTGCACCGGGTGATGGATGCAGGGAAACTCGATTCCCAGACAGCCGGTCTGCTGTTGTTCCACCAGGTCAGTCAACTGGAAATATCCGCGACTGCAATTCGCAAGCTGCTGGGTTCGGGCGGGGATGCAGGCTTCCTGTTGCCCGAACACGTGCTGGATATTGTTCGCAACGAGGATCTTTATGCCGCCGGTAAGAACCATGAGTGACGGCCAGGACCTGAACGGCGAAGGCAGCGACCGCCTGCTCGAGATCGTGCTCAGGGCGCTGGAAGACATGAAGGGTGTGGATGTCAGGGTTATAGACGTTCGTGACCTGACATCAATTACAGACCGGATGGTGATTGTCAGCGGCACCTCAACGCGTCATGTCAAGGCGCTGGCCGAGCATGTTGCGCTGCAGGCAAAACAGCATGGCTACAAACCACTGGGTATTGAAGGTGAAAATGCCGCAGAGTGGGTGCTGGTTGACCTTGTTGATGTGGTCGTTCATGTCATGTTGCCCGCAATCAGGGATTTCTATGCCCTGGAAAAACTGTGGTCTGTCGGTGGCCGCAATAATGCCAGTGCCTGACACCTGCTGAAAGCCTGGCCCTGTGCGGATACATCTGCTTGCCGTCGGGACACGCATGCCGGCCTGGGTTGTCGATGCCTACCAGGAATACGCGAAACGATTGCCACGCGAGTGTGCGCTGCAACTGGTCGAGATCCCTCTCAGCAAGCGGCGCAAATCCCTTGCCTCTGAACAGGCTGCGGAGGCGGAGGGGCAACAACTGCTGGCGTCACTCCCGAAAGACTGCACCGTCATTGCGCTCGATGTCCGTGGTAACAACTGGTCCACTGAGGAACTGGCCGGGCGTATGCAGGACTGGCTGGGTTCGGGACGGGATGTCGCGCTGTTGATTGGCGGGCCAGACGGCCTGTCAGCCGCCTGTCTCAAGCGTGCCGACCTTAAATGGTCGTTGTCTGCATTGACCTATCCGCATCCACTGGTCCGCGTTGTCCTTGCCGAACAACTGTACCGCGCCTGGACCATTAACAGCGGTCATCCCTATCACCGTTCATGATATGGTTAGCCGGAACATGGATATCTGTCTTGCCTCACAGTCACCGCGCCGCAGGGAACTGCTGCGCCAGATCGGGGTCGATTTTATAGTGCTGCCGGTGGCTATCGATGAAGCGCCACTTGCCGGCGAAACCCCGCAAGCCTGTGTGCAGCGGCTGGCACTGGAAAAGGCACGGACCGGCAGGGCCGCGCAGTCGGCAGCCAGTGCACTCCCGGTAATGGGCGCAGATACCCTTGTCGTTGCCGCTGATGCGGTGCTCGGTAAACCGGCGGATCGCGGGGCGGCCATCGAGATGTTGCAATTGCTCTCGGGTAATACGCACCGGGTTATCACTGCCGTGGCGCTGGCAGGGGACCACGAGGCCGTCTGCATGTCTACCAGTCAAGTGACTTTTCGCACGTTAACTGCGCGTGAATGTGAGGCATACTGGGAGACAGGTGAACCACGGGACAAGGCTGGTGCCTATGCCGTTCAGGGGCTTGGCGCCATGTTCATCAAACGACTGGAAGGCAGTTACTCGGGGGTGATGGGCCTGCCCTTGTATGAAACAGCAATATTGTTGCAGGAGTTCGGGATAACGCTGCTCCGGGAGCCTGTCGGACCCGGGTGATCGGCGCAGTCGCTTAACCCCGGGTCCGACAGGCTCCTGGTGGCTTGTTTCTCCCGGAGGAGGCGGGTGACAGGAATCGGCTGGCGTACCTCGCTGGCGGAGTAATCGCGATAACAGGCAGTTGTTTGCGGACAGGGAACTATGAGCGAAGAGATACTGATCAATGTAACCCCCAGGGAAACCCGGGTTGCGGTTGTGGAAAACGGGGTGTTGCAGGAGATATTTGTCGAGCGGGCCGGGCGCCGCGGGATTGTCGGGAAGATCTATCGCGGCAAGGTCTGCCGGGTGCTGCCGGGAATGCAGGCGGCCTTTGTGGATATCGGGCTGGAAAGGGCAGCGTTCCTGCATGCCTCGGATGTCGGCCCGCGCAACCCTGAAGCTGCCCAGGGGGGTAGCGGTAATACCGATATCAGCCAGTTGCTGACTGAAGGTCAGCAGATCTCCGTGCAGGTTATCAAGGACCCGCTGGGAACCAAGGGTGCGCGGCTGACCACGCAAATCACCATTCCGTCTCGCTACCTGGTGTTCGTTCCTGACGTGGTCAATGTCGGCATCTCGCAAAAGATCGAGGATGAGAACGAGCGGGTACGTCTCCGGGATGCCATTCAGCTGTTCATGACCGAACAGGATGGCGGGGGCTACATTGCGCGGACAGCCGCGGAAGGTGCTGAAGCCGATGCGCTGCGTACGGATATGATGTTCCTGAGCAAGTTGTGGCTGTCGGTGAAAGAAAACGAGGCCGAGGCAAAACCCGGGACGGTTATCTATGATGACTTGCCGCTCACCATTCGGGTGATGCGCGACATGCTGGACAGCGGTATCGAGAAGGTGCGCATTGATTCGAAGGAAAGCTACCAGCGTGCCCATGATTTCTGCAGCCGCTTCATGCCCGAACTGGAAGCGCGGGTTGAATATTACCCCGGCGAACGCCCGATCTTTGATATCTATGGTGTGGAAGATGAAATCCAGAAGGCACTGGATCGCAAGGTACAGCTGAAATCAGGCGGCTACCTCATTATTGACCAGACCGAGGCCATGACGACGGCTGATGTGAATACCGGTGGCTATGTCGGGCATCGCAATCTGGAAGAAACGATTTTCAAGACCAATCTCGAGGCCGCACAGGCCATTGCCCGCCAGCTGCGGCTGCGCAATCTGGGCGGCATCATCATTATTGATTTTATCGATATGTCGCAGGAAGAACACAAGCGCCAGGTCCTGCGGGCACTGGAAAAATGCCTCGATAAGGACCATGCAAGGACACATATCACCGAGGTGTCATCACTGGGCCTGGTGGAGATGACGCGGAAACGTACGCGCGAAAGCCTGGAACATGTGTTATGCGAGGCCTGCGCAACCTGCAGTGGCCGGGGTTCGTTGAAAACGCCGGAGACTGTCTGTTACGAGATATTTCGTGAAATTCTGCGTGAGTCACGGCAGTTTGATGCACAACAGTTGCTGGTGCTGGCATCGCAGGATGTGGTTGACTTGCTGCTGGACGAGGAATCCACGAGTCTTGCCGAGCTGGAGGTTTTTATCGGCAAGCCTATCAAGTTCCAGGTGGAAGCCCTGTATACACAGGAACAATATGACGTCGTGCCATTGTAAACCTGTTTGCCGGCCGCGCTGATCAGTCCAACCGGTCATGTTAAAAGGATTTTTTCACACTGTCTGGTTGTTGTTCGTGGCGCTGCTGTTGCTTGCGGCCGTCGTGCTGATGACGGCACGTCTGGCGATGCCTTTATTAGGCCATTACCGTCTGGAAATAGAGGATGCCGCAAGCCAGGTGCTCCGGAAACAGGTCAGTATCGGCAGGCTGGAAGCCGGCTGGCGCGGGCTGAGTCCGGTGCTGAAGCTGAAACATGTGGTGCTCGCCGACCCGGCGGGGGAGCAGGGCAGCCTCGATATCAGGGAAGTCTGGCTTACGATCGATGCTGCACTGTATCTCAGGGATCAGGAACTGAAACTGGCCGGTATCGATGTGGTCGGCGCAGACCTGACATTGATCCGCGATGCTGCCGGACAGGTCTATCTCGATACGTTCAGGGATGCAGGTGGTGATGCGACTGCCCTGAAAGACCTCGGTCGAATGGCGCGAGTGTCACTGCATGATACCAGCCTTACCTGGGTTGATGAACTGTATGCCGAGCCACCGCAGCGTTTCTCTGTGACTGCCCTGTCAGTCAATAATGATGGTGACACACATACGCTGACCGGATATGTCCTGCTGCCTGTTGCTGCCGGTTACCGGGTCGATGTGGAGGCGGAACTCTATGGCGACAGCGACCAGCCCCTGTCCTGGCAGGGGCAGTTGTATGCCAAGGGGCAGTCGGTAGCGTTTTCGGCGGTACCGGTTCGCTATCTGCCAGATGGCATGGCAGTAGAGGGTGTTGCCGATATCCGCTTGTGGGCCGATGTTGCAGGGCTCGCTGTGCATGCCGTCAGCGGTGAACTGGATACCCGTGACCTGCAAATCAGCCATGTGAAAGCCGCACAGGATTACCGCTTCAATGCGGACGGGCTGAGTGGCCGGTTTGGCTGGCGTCAGCACGGGGAAGGTTGGCAATTTGCACTGCAGCAGCTTGTTGTCAGGCAGGGAGAGCACAGCTGGGAAACGGATAACCTGTCCCTGGCAGGCCGTTATCACGAGCAGGTCAGTTACATTAAGGGCATTTCTACACGTATCGTACTGGACCGGTTCAGTGCCTTGCTGCCGATTGTTCCGGGGTTGTTACCCGAACAACGGCAGCTGTTAGCCGGGTTGAATCCCCGCGGGGTGATCAGGGACCTGGTCTTTAACCTGTCCAGTGAGGATGGTGCCACACAACTCAAGCATTTTGCCGGGCAATTCAGCGGGCTTGGTATTGGCGAAGCCGGTACATTTCCGATGGTCTCCGGTCTGGACGGGTCCGTTAGCGGTGATTTGACGGCCGGCAAGGTCACGCTGGATTGCCGTAATGCCGCTATCAACGATACGGACCTGGTGCGCGCTGCACTGCCACTTGACCTGATGCAGGGAGATATTCACTGGCTGCTGCAGGAGGAGCATGTCGAGGTGGGGTCTGCTGCATTGACACTCGTCAACAGTGACCTTTCCCTGACGGCGAAATTCGCAGCTGATATCCCGGTAGCCGATGCTGCTGCCGCAATCAATCTGGATGTGGCCGTGGAAACTGCGGAGGTGGGCCGTGTGCATGCCTACCTGCCTGCCCGGCTTATGTCGCCAAAGGCTGTCGCATGGCTCGACAGCAGTCTGAAGAGCGGTGTCGTGACCGATGGCCGTGTCATCATTAACGGCCGTTTTGACCAGCTGCCGTTTGATAACGGCGAAGGCAGGTTCGAGGTGCGTCTGCCGGTAACAAATGCCGTGCTCGATTTTGATCCCGGCTGGTCACCGCTGACAGGTCTGGATGCCCAGGTTGATTTCACCGGACGCAGCATGGATATCCTCGGCCACAGGGCATCGATGCGCACCGCCTTGCTGGAAAATATCCATGTGCAAATACAGGACCTGGCCCACCCGGTGCTGACAATCAAGGGCCATGCACAGGGTTCTCTGCCGGTGATGCTGGCAGAGCTGGGCAGCAGTACGCTGGGGGATACCTATGGAGGCTTTGTCGACAGCGTGACCACCAGCGGGGACGCAACCCTGGGGCTGGACATCACCTTGCCACTGACAGAGACGCAGGGGGGGCTTGCCGTCGCGGGGACTGTAGGGCTCAGGAATAATGCGCTGCAGGTCAACGATACCGAGTTCGCACTGGAGCAGATCAGCGGACGCCTGGATTTCGATGCAAAGGGCATCAGGAGTGAGCAGCTGCAGGGGAAGCTGTTTGGCCGCCCTGCCGTCGCCCGGGTGTGGACGGATGCGGGGGTTACGAATGTACGGCTGAACGGACCGTTCGAGGTGCTGGACAGGTATGTCGGCAAGGACAATGCGCTGGGTGCTGCAATCTCGGGCAGCAGTAACTGGGGCGTGCTGGTCGCTGTCCATGGCATGCCCGGGCGTGGCAAGCAGGCAAACGTGGATGTGACCGTAACCTCGAACCTGGTTGGGACGCGTATTGATCTGCCAGCACCGTTTGGTAAAGACCGGGACTCCACACGCAAGTTGTCAATCACTGTGGACAATGCCGTAAACACGGTAAAAACACTGCACCTTGAGTATGACAAGGTACTTGCCGGTCTGCTGAATATCATGCCGGGGAAACAGGGCTTCCGGCTACAGAAAGGCGCTTTCGCTATCGGCAGCACTGCGCCCGTGTTGCCCGCGGAGGAGGTGTTGCAGGTTAGCGGCGAACTCAAGCAACTCCATGTGAGTGAGTGGCGGCCACACCTGGATAGCGGTAACAGAGCCAATAGCAAGGATAGCCCCGGCTTGCCCGTTAAACTCAAGCTGCACCTGGACGAGCTGGAGGTGCAGGGATATTTTCTGGACGATGTAACCGTGGCAATGGAGTCTGCCGGGCAGGTCTGGAATGTCCGTGCCGATGGCCCTGCTGCCAGCGGTACTGTCCAGCTGGTCAATACCCGTGCCGGGCTGGACAAGGTTGTCATGAACCTGGACCGGCTGGTCTTACGCAGTGGTGATCAGTCACAGCCCGTGTCTGCCAGCAAGGCGACGCCGGCAGATTTCCCGGATCTTGAAGTGCACGCAACACGGCTGGTGTATGACAAGGCAAGATTTGGGCGTCTGGAGATGAAGGCGCTGAAGCAGCCCGGCAATCAGTACCTTGTTGAAAGCATGACGTTATCATCAGACCTGCTGGATATGCGACTGAGCGGCAGCTGGCGCATTGATGCGGGACGGCAACTTTCCTCAATTGAACTCGAGGTCAATAAGGGCAAGATGGGGCGGCTCATGACCTTGTTCGGTTACCAGAAAAGTATCCAGGACGGTGAACTGTCCGGCACTCTGCTTGCCAGCTGGCCGGGGGCGTTGTGGGATTTTTCACCACCCGCAGTCGAGGGTACGCTGCGCATAAGAATCGTGGATGGCCAGTTGCTGGATGTCGAGCCCGGCGCGGCCGGGCGCGTGCTGGGCCTGATAAGCCTGAGCAAGTTACCACGGCGTTTGTTGCTCGATTTCAGTGACCTGTATGAAGAGGGTTTCAGCTTTGACAAGATAAAAGGCAGCTTTACCCTCGATGATGGGAATGCTTATACCAATGACCTGTTCGTGGACGGTCCGGCTGCCAAAATCGAGATTTCGGGGCGCATCGGGTTGGCTGACCAGGATTATGATGAGCTGGTTACGGTTACTCCGTACATGAATACCGGCCTGTCACTGGCGGGTGCGCTGGCGGCAGGCCCGGCAGTCGGGGCGGTGGTGATTGTTGCCGAGACCCTGCTGGAGGGCAAACTCGGCCCCTTTAGCAGGATTGGGCAAAAACAATATTCGATTACCGGTCCCTGGGCCGATCCGGTGATAGAAAAACTGGGCTCCACTGTTGAGGAAACAGCTCCCGAAACCACTAAAGAATTTGAATGGACCGAATGAAGGAGTTGATTCGGTATGCGCGGCAGGGCACATCGACTGGTGAGCCGTCAGGGTTCAATGATGTGCCAGGAAACTGTGTTATTCTTCAAAATCTGTCTGTTTTAAAGGGTGTGGCATAAGATTATGAGTGTTGTTGCATGTGTCCAGATGGCCTCAGGCCCTAATATCGGCGCGAATCTGCTCGAAGCCGAACGGTTGATCGAGGAGGCTGTCAGTCAGCAGGCACGACTGGTGGTGTTGCCCGAGAACTTTGCACTCATGGGCACGACCGAGCGTGACAAGGTCAGGGAACGTGAACAGCCGGGCAGCGGTCCCATCCAGACGTTTCTGGCAGAACAGTCGGCACGTCACGGTATCTGGCTGGTCGGCGGGACGATACCGCTGGTGGCGGAAGACGATAACAAGGTCCGGGCCAGTTGCCTGCTTTTTGATGGCAAGGGGAAACAGGTGGCACGCTACGACAAGATTCACCTGTTCGATGTCGAACTGGTCGACAGTGGCGAACAATACACGGAGTCCCAGACCATTGAACCCGGTGATCAGGTGGTTGTTATCGACTCGCCATTCGGACGTATGGGACTGGCTGTCTGTTATGACCTGCGTTTTCCGGAGCTGTTCAGACAACAGCTGGAAGACGGCATGGAAATTCTGGTGTTGCCATCGGCCTTCACTGCGATTACCGGACGCGCCCACTGGGAAGTGCTGGTACGCGCGCGGGCCATCGAGAACCTCTGTTATGTTATCGCACCCGACCAGGGCGGCTTTCATCTGAACGGACGTGAAACCTACGGTCATAGCATGATCGTTGATCCCTGGGGGACGGTGCTGAACAGCCTCGGGCGGGGTCCGGGCGTAGTGTGTGCAGATGTTGAACTCGGCCGGCTGAACAGTGCCCGGCGCAATTTTCCGAGTATCGAACACCGTCGCTTGCAATGTGTGAACAAGCCGGCATGAGTGATTCGAACCTGGATATTGCAAGGCAGCGCCTGCTGGCGCCGGCCGGTATTGACGAAGGCGACCTGAACAAGGTATTTGGCCAGTTGCTGGGGCATGCGGTTGACAGTGGTGACTTGTATTTCCAGTCAACCCGGTTCGAGTCCTGGGTGCTGGAAGACGGTATCGTCAAGGAAGGTTCGCACAGTATCGAGCAGGGTGCCGGGGTGCGCGCCATCTGTGGTGACAAGACCGGCTTTGCCTATTCCGATGAAATTATGCTGCCGGCACTGTTGCAGGCTTCAACTGCTGCGCGCGCCATTGCCAAACATGGCAGTGAAGGCAGGCTGCAGGCCTGGCACGCCAGTGGCGACAATACGCTCTATCCGGCGCTCGATCCGCTGGCACGGATGAGCGCCGCCGAGAAGGTGGCGTTATTGCAGCAACTTGATAGCGAGGCGCGTGCCCAGGATCCGCGTGTCAGGGAAGTCATAGTCAGTCTTGCCGGTGTGCATGAGGTCATGATGGTGGCTGTCAGTGATGGCACGCTGGCGGCGGATGTCCGGCCGCTGGTGCGCTGCAATGTCACCGTGATTGCCGAGCAGGATGGTCGTCGCGAGCAGGCCAGTTCCGGTGGCGGCGGGCGCTCGGATTACGGCTTCTTTCTTGAGGAAGACCGTGCCCGGGGCTATGCGCGTGAAGCGGTGCGCCAGGCGCTGGTCAACCTTGAAGCGGTGGCGGCCCCGGCCGGCAGTATGCCTGTGGTGCTGGGTCCCGGCTGGCCGGGTATCCTGCTGCATGAAGCTATCGGTCATGGACTGGAGGGTGATTTTAACCGCAAGGGCACCTCTGCCTTTGCCGGGCT
>Ga0316190_10000795_pt1 | contig 22412 bp, 11 predicted proteins | sample Eddworburrow2_MG_FD_204929 | JGI IMG/M metagenome (GOLD analysis project Ga0316190, IMG submission 204929) | Coastal sediment microbial communities from Maine, United States - Eddy worm burrow 2 | ecosystem: Environmental > Aquatic > Marine > Coastal > Sediment | place: USA: Maine | collected... | reverse complement strand
TTGGCTGACGGCCTGCGAGAGGTGGATGGAATTTCAGGCGTTGATAAAGTGGGTCATAGAGATCGAGAGGTCAAGATTTATGTCAATCCAGACCGATTGCAGCATTTGGGGATCTCATATCGGGAAATTATCGATGCGATTAAACGCCGGAATGTGCGCGATTCAGGCGGATCTCTTGATTCTTTTATAGCCGAGAAGAAGGTGCTGACCGTTGGACAGTTCTCCTATCCCAAGGAAGTGCAAGAGGTCATTATTCGCAGCAAGTCATCCGGCAACCATATACGGATCCAGGATGTGGCCGAAGTACTCCTCGACTATGAGGACTGGCAGCTGCGTTCGTTAATTGACGGCACTCAGTCCATCCTACTCCTGCCCAAGAAAAAACCATCTGCCGATGGGCTAAAGACCTCTGCCGCTGTCAGAAAATTCGTTCGCGAGGCGCAAAAAGATGCCCCTCCCGGGGTGAAGCTGGTCATAGTGAACGACTTATCTCGATTCACCTTTGACATGCTCGACGTGCTGAGTAGCAATGCCATTCTCGGATTGATCCTGCTTTTTGTCGTCTTACTGGCCTTTTTCAACTTACGCCTCGCATTCTGGGTTAGTGTGGGACTTCCCCTTTCCATCTTGCTAACGTTTCTTGTTATGCCGATTTTCAATATGGGCATTAACACATTAACACTCATGATGCTGATTCTGGTGATCGGGATGCTTGTTGACGACGCGATTGTAACCTCTGAAAGTATTTATGCGCACCGCGAGAAAGGAATGGATCCCCAAGAGGCCAGCGTTGAAGGCCGGGCCACTGTGGCGGGACCGGTGATAGTCAGCTCGCTCACCACCATTCTGGCCTTTGGGCCGCTGATGTTCCTCGGTGGACTTGAAGGAAAATTTTTATGGTATATCCCTGCTATGGTCGCAATACTCCTCGGCGCCTCACTTTTTGAGTGCCAGTTCATGCTTCCCAGTCATCTTGCTCACGGTGGCAAGAAGCCGCTTCGTCCTAAACAATGGTTTTCCCGAGTTCGAAACTTCTATGACCGTTACATTTTTAAGATGATCCGCTGGCGTTACTTAACTATTTTAGCGTTCGTACTGGGAGTTGGGGGTATCGTTCTCTTAGGTGTGTTGACCTTGAAATTTAATCTTTATCCGGAAACGGATATCGACACTTTTAACATCAAGGTGGAGCTATCAGAGGGTGCCTCCTTCGAGTACACGGCAGAGAGGGTGAAGGCGCTTGAAAAAGTGGTTCGGGCCGCAGTGCCTGAGGAAGACCTCCTTAATATCGCTTCCAAGATTGGCCAGCATAACGCTGATATTTACGGCGCTGCGGAAGGACGTAATCCTGCTTGGGCTCTTTTAACAGTCTACATGCTTCCCCAGGGACAGCGGAAAGTCAATTCAAATGATATCATTGCTAGTTTGCGTCAGCAGTTCAAATCTGTGAAGGGTTTTCAGAGTCTTCAAGTGGAGCCGTTGAAAGATACACCAGTTGCTGGAAAGCCGGTGCAACTTGAACTCATCGGCAGCGATCCAGGGCGGTTCGATTTAGCTGACCTTACTTTAGAATTTTTAAAGCAGTACCCCGGGGTGAGCGAAGCCTGGACGAGCTACAAGACGGGCAAGGATATTGTTGAACTAAAACTCGATCACACAGCCCTGTCTAGCCGGGGTCTGACGACCGCCGACGTAACGAGAGGAGTTCGTATCGCTTTTGATGGTATTATTGTTGATGAACTTCAGACAGTGGATGATGTGGTTCGTTACCGATTGCAGTTCCGCCCGCAGGAGAAGGGGAAGCTTGAGACACTGAAAAATCTTGTTGTTGTCAATGACAAAGGAAAAGCGATCCCCATTCGAAGTTTTGCTGAAATGGATGTTCGACCTGGCGAGGCCAGCATTAAACACTATTTCGGTCAGCGTTCGATTACAGTTTACGCGGATATAGACCGCAAGTTGGTCGATGTGGAAAAGGTGAATAGGGATTTGGCCAACTTCATCGACAAAGAGAACCTTCTCCACCGCTTTCCAGGAATGCGCATCTGGTTCGGTGGGGAGCTAGAGCAGCAGCAGGCGGCCCTTGGAAATATTCAATTCGCCTTTCTGATATGCGTTATTTCGATTTTATTCGTATTGGTAGTTTTATTTAATTCGCTGACACAGCCCTTTTTGATAATGATTGTTATACCATTCGGGCTGAGCGGTATCATCATTGGATTCAGTCTGCAAGGGATTGAAATGAGTTTCCTTGCGCTGATCGGCGTCTTGGGACTCATCGGTGTCCTGGTCAACGACTCGTTAGTAATGGTGGCATCTTTGAACCGATTAAAGTTGGCGAAAAGCACTGATTCGGAGCAGGGAGCAAGACACCTCAGTGACCAAGAAATATCCGACGGTGCAAGCCAACGACTGCGGCCAATCGTGATAACCTCTCTGACGACTTGTGCCGGACTATTCCCCACTGCCTACGGTATCGCTGGGTCAAACCCTTTTATAACTCCAATGGTTATGGCTATGTTTTGGGGTATTCTGTTTGGTACCCTGATGTCGCTTATCCTTTTACCCTGCCTCTACGCAGCTGAACAAGATATCAGAAAACTATTCTGGAGGATCTTTGTTGGGCACAGAAAAAGGGGATAATGTGTTACACGGTAGATTCCGATCTGAGCGCCATATTACGAAAGCGGAATATAAAATTAGTGTCTTTTTAAAAAATAACATTGACAAATGAACAATTTTAATAATAATTAGTATCTTATTAAAAATTTTCAAAATACAAAATATTATAATGTTAACCTTTCAGTTTCCTTATTTATTTTGAGCTGTACTGTTACGGCTATTCGTTGAGCGGAGTCAGAAATTGATCAATCGGATTGTCATTGCTGCTGCTGTTTTAATTTTATTTCCCATCCATCCGGCATTGTCCCTGGTCTATCGGGAATCTAAAGGCCTATATGTAAACTATCCGGAAAGCGAGGCTCGAATTGCGACTCGGTTAATTGAAAAATTTCCCTTTATGAGGGATTTTCTCGAAAAACAGGGCCTGCCGCTCAAATATCCCCTGCATGTCATTCTTGACAGCAAACTGGACCGGCCGGCGGTTGAAGTAAAGATAATTCCACATCGCGAAATTCGGATACCAATGCGAGCTCCCGGTGTGCTGGAGGACGGGTACCTGGAAACTGATCCATGGGCTTACTACTTTTTTAATGGCTTGTGTCTTCAGGGAATTTACGGCGAACGTTCCGGCATCTACAGTGCCGCTGAAAAAGTTTTCGGCCAATTGATGTCACCAAATAAGATTCTTCCGGATTGGGTTAAATCGGGTATTAGCCATCTGTTATACCGGATTTACACCGGAGACTGGCGCAAGGATCCTTATTATACGGCGCTTTTCGAAAACATTGAGCTGCCGGATATCGACGATGTCAGTCATCATCCCGAACGCTGGCCGGGACGATACAGCTATCGTATTTTTGGCATCCCGTTTATTCAATGGATTTATCATCGGTACGGATGGGAGCGTATTCTGGAATTCATCCGACTTCACGGCAAAGGTCTGGTTCCCATCGAGATCGATCAAAAAGCGCGTGAAATTTATGGCAAATCATATTCGGAGCTCTGGGTAATGTTTCGCACAGAGCTCATTCGAAAAAAGCAAACCGGCCGGGGCCTGCCCATCACCGGCTACTGGCCGGAGCCGCTGGTGTATTGGAACTTCAACGGTATTTATCCGGGGGTCGTAAGCGGGCGCCTTAGAAACCGCTATGGGTATTTAGCAGAAGACAAGGGCCTCCGTATATCGGAATACAGCGAAAGGGGCCGCGCGCGTCTTTACGAATACCGCAATACTGCACCATTGGTATTCGGGGCCGATCACATTTGGGATCCGGGGCCTGGACATGTTGCCGTCAGTCGTCGGGGTCACAGACCGGGTCTGGTCATGCTGCCGGAACAAAAATCACTCTGGCTCGAGCAATTTTATCGAACTCAAAAAGCAGCGACCGCCTTTGTGCCGTCTCCGCCGGCTGTTTTGGGTATGTCGGGGCCTGTGAAAGCAGATGATGGCCGCGTTGCTGTGGCTGCCAATATCGCGGGCAACTGGGATATCTGGATCTACGACGGCCGATGGCACCGTGTCACTTCTTCGCCGTCCATTGAACTGGATCCGTGGTGGGAAAAGGATCGTCTGGTTTTTTCTTCCAATGTTTCAGGAGGTTTTCAAATCCATGCGGCCGACATGCGTCAGCTAACGCGTTGTCCAACCGCAGCGATTTTGCCCCGCAAAAATAAATTTTTATGCCTGACGTCCAATGGTTGGCAAATCACCGAATATGAAATCAGCGATCTTCCAGAAATCGCCTCTTTTGATTCCAAGCCGGATCCAGTAATTGAGATCCCCAGCCCTGGTTCGCAAGCGGCCAAGCCTTACACACCATTGAAAAGTATCTGGCCAAACTATGTCAGACCGGATGGTTTCATTTCCTCCACCGATCTTCAGATAGGGATAGTCACCGCCGGTCAAGACGTAACCAGAAAATATAGTGTGGACGCCGGTTTGCGTTATTCGTCTGATACGGATTACCTTTCGGTGGTGGCAGGTGCAAACGCGAAAGATTTCGGATTGCGTTTTAACCGCTATGGAATTTCGTACGCGCCTAAAAACACCAAAAACGTAGACGAGGCACGCCACGAAGTCAGAATCTCCTGGCAGCCGACCGGAGTGCGGGGACTTGAGGTTGCAGCCAATAGCCGTTGGTATGAGCCGTTGAGCGGTTCCGGAGAAATTAACGACAAATTCTGGGGGTCCCTGAGCCTGGGACGTGAAATCGGGCGTCATCAGGGTTGGGTCAACCTGGATGTTTTCACCGGAAACAGTCAATCGCTTTTTGGTGGCTTCGATCTTTTGTTTGGTGAAAGGATTTACACTTCCTTTCATCTCCTGGGGGGTAAAACCTGGGGAAACGTAAGTGCCGGACAGAATACGTTCCGCATCGGCGGCAATCTGACCGAAGGCTACTTCACCCAAAGGCCCACACGGCTATTTCCGCTCAGGGGATTTGAGGACAATATTTTAGAAAGCAAAGAGGCGTTTACTGCCGGGATGGAAGTCTACTGGCCGCTGCTTAATCTCCAGGAAGGTTATAAAACGCTGCCGCTGTTTTTCCACCGTCTACGGCTGGGCACTTTTATTGACGTGGGTGCAGCCGCCGACACGATTTCTGCGGACGACACGCTTATCGGTGCGGGATTCGAACTGGTGACCTCCCTGCAGCTCGGCTGGGGCAGGATTTCGTCTTTTCGGATGGGATTGGGCTGGCCGGTGCTTCAGCCTGACTATTTAGATGAATCAGGACCGGTTTTTCTAATACAGCTGGGAAAGCCGCTTTAATAACGTTAATATAAATTTTTTGTATATCAACGGCTCATTTTCATGTCAAAATGGGCTATCTGAGCTCGATATAGTGCCAAAATATACAGACTTTTAAATTAGTTACGCTTTATTGAATCCCTTCCTACCAGGTTGGCTGCGTACAGTGGCGTTTATCGATCATCTGATGAATGCCGAATACGAAACGGCCTACCGGGAGGCTCGCAGATTCAGGGCGCCCGATATGCCATGGGATCCGCTGCTGCGTGCCGCAGCGGCCGGACATCTCGACAACAGGCCGGCGATGGTCGCAGCCTGGGGAGATGAAATTCACCTGTAACTTGATGCTTATAGACTTAACTTTTTACACCATTTTTGTTCCCAAAATCTGGGTTCCCCGCTTACGCTTCGCTTCAGACGGGATCGTAGACAGGTGTCAGCGCCGCGCTGGCCTGAAAAGCGGCCAGTTCGATCGAAAAAGAAACTTTTTGGGCACGGTTCCGAAATCGGCCGTTGTTGGGTTTCGCATTTCGCAATAACACCGGCTAAATGTAGGTAGGTTCGAGTGTACAAAGATTTCTGTTGCCGTTTCTTCAAACGCTTAGTCTTTTACTTCTTTGACCAACCGCACATCCAGCGGGCGGGTCGTATCCATGTGTACATCCTGCTGGGGAAACGCAATATTGATGCCGTGCTCTTTGAATATTGTATCGATCCCCCGGTGTAACTCGTGTCTTACGATCATACGCCTGTCGGTACCGATGATAAAGACGCGCAGTTCAAACTGGAGACTGCTGTCACCAAATGCGAGAAACAGTGCGGTCGGTTCCGGTTTTTCTAATACATCCGGATGCTTGCGGGCTACCTTCAGAATCAACTGCTCCGCCAGTTCAGTGTCCGATCCGTAGGCAATACCCACCGGGATTACGATGCGGGTGATTGGATCGGAAAGCGACCAATTGATCAGTTGCCCGGCGATGAATTCCTTGTTGGGCACGATCAATTCACGCAGATCCCAATCGGTGACGGTTGTGGCGCGGATCTGAATGTTGGTCACCGTCCCGCTGACAGCACCGACCGTCACGACATCACCCACCCGGTAGGGCCGTTCAATCAAAAGGATGATACCGGAGACAAAGTTGGCCACAATCTCCTGCAAACCGAACCCGAGGCCGACACCCAGTGCGGCGATCAACCACTGGAGTTTGGACCAGTGTAGTCCAATGATTTGAAATGCAACAAAGACGGCGGTGCCGATGACGATGAAGCGTGATAGGGTCACAATAAAATTCCGCGTCCCGATATCCGGTTTCAGCCGGCTGAAAATAGTAACTTCCAGTATACCCGGTAAATTCAGTGCTGAAACCACCATTGTAGTTGCAACGATAATGCTGATCAGCAGGTCTTCTAGGGTAACCACAACCGTTCTTATCTCGTCCCCGGAACCAACACTATAGCTCCATATTTCAAAATTTTGGAGCGTATTCAGTACGGGTAAGCCTTCGGCCCATATCAACCAAAGTCCGATACTGGCCGCAATAAAAGTAATAAAACGCAGCAGTGCCATATACTGATCTTCAGTCTTACTGTAATCAATCTTCGGAGGCTGCACCGCAACGGCTCCGCCGTCAGCACCGGCCATTTCGTCGGCCGTATCCGCTTGCGCCCCCTCCACCGCCTGCATCTGTGCTTCTTGTTGTTTGAGAAACTGATCATACTCCATACGCCGCCGCCTGATAAGCAGCCAGCGAACAAGAATATTGCTTGTGATAATCAGTACCAGTCCTAAAATGATGGTTCTCTGCACGGGCTGATCGAGAATCAAAGCGGTGTAGTAGTAACCGACGGCCGCAATCCCTCCCAGGCAAAATAGTGTACCGGTTGCCAGCACATACCATATCGGCCAGGCCCGTACAATCAAGCTTTTAGAAGCCTGTTTTTTTAACGTCGTAAACAACGCGCCGGATTGCCGCAAGAGCCATGCCGTAAACAGACCTCCGCTGAACATCATCATCATATAAGCCAACCGACCCAGTGAATCGGAATAATCAATAATGGCCGACTCTTGAAGGGATGCATATAGAAATGCCGATGGCACCACCAGCCACAACAGCCAGAACAACGTCCGATGCATAGAAGCGCCGATTTCGGGCTGCCAACCGAAATGCAGTTGCGCCAGGCCATTTTCGCGAAACAGCTGAAGCAGAAAGCGTATCTGCACCAGTTTGACAGCCGCATTGATCAACCCTTTTCCAATTGCCGCGCTGAATTCTTGTGATTCGGAAACAAGGGTCAATTGGTAGCCCACAAATCCCATCACACTCGGGATATCGGCCGCCAGAATCAATGTCAGGAAAAGCCCTCGCAAGGTAAGAAAAATGGAGTCATTCTTAGTGTGACCGACATTCTTTGATAATAAAACCAGTTGTCGATATCTCCAGCGCCGGCTTGCCAGCAATAGCGTTCCCCCGAATAAGACGATCACCCAAAACACGGTTTGCTGCCGATAGGCGGCTTGCACCTTTTCAACCACCCGGCCCCATTTCTGTCGATCCGTGAACCAGCTGATGGCTTCCGGCAGATTCATCAATTCTCTCACGCCGACAATTTCTGAATCCTGAAGCCACAGCAGCTCTTGCTCTAAATAGTCTTTATATTCTTTGGCCTTGATTGAAATCTGCTGATCGATAAAACCCAGCTGTCGATATACATCCAGTGAGCGCTCATAGCGTGCTAATAAGGCTTCAAGTAAATCGCGTCTGGTGCGCAGGATTCGGTCGATTTCATCACTGATCACAGCCTGCTTTTCCTGGGGTTTCGATCTGAGTATAGCCATTATGCGACGTTTCTCAGGTTCGATTTGTACGAGCTGATTGAGTTGATTGACGACCTCAAGCCGGTTCGCCTGCAGTTCATCAATCTTATTGCGGCGCAGCTTCAACCTCTGTCTCAAATCTTCTAATTCAGGTAAATTTTGATGCTTTTCTCGCAGCCACTTTCCGACAGACTTCGAATAGATAGTTGCATCGGTCTTTTCAACCGCGCGGCTAAATTCTTCGATCAACTTTTCCAACCGCTGTTGCCGGTCTTTTACTCGTTTCCCGAGTTCAAAGTCCGTTTTAATGAGGCGGTCCAATTTTTCTCCCAGTTGGAAGTTTAAATCAAACTGCTTTTGGAGGGCTTCCGGCACTACACCCATTTTTTTTGGGGCGTCTTTGGCATCTTTTTGAAGCGCCTCCACCGTTTGACGGAGTCTTGCTTGTTTGAGCTGCCGCAAGGTTTTTAATTTGTTTTCAATCTGTAAAATCTGCCGTTTGGCCAAGTTGCGTTCTGCATGACAAAGTTCTATGACGGACGCGGAACCGGCCAGTTGCAGCTCGGACAGCCGATTAAATGCAAGATTCTTGCCCTGTTCGGCTTCAAGGACCACCAGCCGGCTGACTCTTATAAGATAGATATCATCTCCGGGTTTTTTGAGGCGCAATACCCGCCTGATTTCTTCCGATCTTTTGTTGGATGCGGAAATAAGGAGTCGGATCTCTTGGGGCAGTAACGTCAGGTAGTTGAGTTGATCCTGCCAGGTTTTTAAAGTTGTACTGACTTGGATTAGATCGGCCTGGGCGAGATGAATCTTTTTATTGAGGTTCGAAAGGGTTAATTTTTCTGCTTCAGCGACCGGTATTTCAGCAGATGGCAACGGTTTTTTAAGGAGCGTTGTAATGTGGGCAATCCGGTCGGGTGCCGATTGAACCCAGGCGTTGAACCGATCGGCCTCTTCACGATATTCATCGGCAAGTTCGCGATAGCGAATGGCCGCTTTTAACAAATCAATGACTTGCTTTTTTTGAGACGGGGACAATTCTTGTGAACTTTCGGCAAGCTCGATATAGCTTTCAATCTCGCTTTGAGCGATCGTATACAAATCGGCGGTCGCTCTTGGAGCCGGGGCGCCTTCTTTTTTAAGCTGCTTGGCCGATGCAGACAGGGGAGCAGTCAAAAACAGAATCAAAAAAAACAAGGTCGTTGTTCTGAGGTATATTTTGGATGAAGAATTCATTTGAGGTATTAGGATTCGCCTTAAGAGAGCGGATCAAGCAACGTGCAGTGCCGATGCTGGCAATCTCGTTCCGGGGAGAATCTTAAGGCCTTGGAAGTTCGAATAATGGGGAACAATATCTCGTTAATGCTCAGTGTGTCGCTGTTTATTAAAAGAAACTATGAATAATCGAATAAGAAACTTTGCCAATGGTAATAATTTAGCTAACCGCAGAGAACGCTGAGCTCGCAGAGGCTATTTAAACAGAAAATATCGTTTCTTTTGAATTATCCAAAAATCTTATTCAAATTCAGATAGTTAGTTATCTTATAATTACCTCTGAGATCTTTGCGGTGAAATATTGCTCACATGTAGTTTCATAAGAGCGCAAAAAAGCGAGAACCGGCCTGAAACCTATGCTCCGAAGAGGCTTCACCACTGCCGATAATTTCCAAAAAAAAGACCTATTTTTCCAGCATTTTACGAAATTTGTTTTTAGACAACCTCAATAAGTTAGTTACTCGAAATTCGTTGTCAAGAATAACAAGGAATTGGGGTCAGACCACGGCGAAAGCCTGACAGTCACGGATATATGCTAAAAATAGTACTGTTTTTTAGGCTTAAGGGGACGTTTTTGACACCAAAAAGGATAGTCTAAAAGAAAGCCAACCATTTCAGCACGCTGCCTTTTTCTTAAACGCATCTTTTTATCCTTGACGAACAGACGGTGGTTGTATAATATGAGCCATTATTAAACCATATTTTAATAATATGGGCTATTCATAAATCATTTTAGGTAAAATATGCCAAAAAAAGCCACACGCACCTACTCCCGCATCACCGGCCATGCCGCAGCTCTGCTCGGAAAATTAATAAAGATTGCGCGTAAGGAGCGCAAAATGACGGCAAAGGATCTGGCTGATCGAGCAGGCATTTCTCGTGGCTTACTTCAACGCATCGAGAAAGGTAATCTCAAGTGCCAAGTCGGAGTTGTTTTCGAGGTGGCAACTCTTGTCGGCATCAAACTCTTCGACGCCGACGAGTCATCCCTGACCGCAAGGATCAGGCAAGCCGATGACAAGATCGCCCTGCTCCCAAAACATATCCACTCCACCAAGAAGGTTATCACCGATGATTTCTAATGAGAGCGGATACAGCGAAGCATTCGTCTGGATTTGGTTGCCGGGAGCAACTAAACCGGTTGTTGCAGGAAAACTGACCGCAGATGGAGACAAGCTGGTCTTCAACTACGGCAAAAGCTACCTGGAACGCAAAAATGCGATTTCCATCTATGACACTGAACTACCCCTGAAAGCAGGTGCCTTGCCCTTACTGCCAGGCTTTAGCATGCCGGGCTGTATCCGGGATGCCTCACCGGATGCGTGGGGACGTCGCGTGCTTATCAACAAAAAGCTTGGGCTGAAAAGCGCTGATGCAGACATTGCCCGACTTGATGAGTTGACCTACCTGCTCGAATCCGGCACGGACCGGATCGGTGCGCTCGATTTTCAGCTATCGGCCTTTCAATATATTCCGCGTTTCTCGGTGAATGTCACTTTGGACGAACTGCAGCAATCCGCCGAACGGGTAGAAAAAGGAATACCGCTAACAGCGGAACTAGATCAGGCGCTGTACCATGGCAGTTCCATTGGTGGCGCACGTCCGAAAGCGCTGATCGAAGACGGCGACACCAAGTATATCGCTAAGTTTTCATCTTCAACAGATTTATTTAACGTTTTAAAGGCGGAATTCATTTCTATGCGCCTTGCCGATCTTGTGGGACTCAACGTCGCCTTGGTTTTGCTGACCAAATCTTCCAACAGGGATGTTCTGCTCATCGAGCGTTTCGACCGCATCCACACAGGACATGGATGGCAACGCAAAAGCATGGTTTCTGCACTCACGCTTTTGGGCCTGGATGAGATGATGGCCCGCTATGCCAGCTATCAAGATCTGGCCGAAATTATTCGTCATAAATTCACAAATGCCTCCACGACGCTGAGAGAACTGTTTTCCCGTCTGGTTTTCAATATCCTGTCCGGCAATACGGACGACCACGCACGCAACCATGCCGGGTTTTGGGATGGGCGGATGCTGACGCTGACCCCCGCCTATGACATCTGTCCACAAGCGCGATCCGGCAATGAGGCCTCACAGGCGATGTTGATTTCAGGCGACAACCGTATGAGCCGGATATCAGCATGCCTGAAAGCTGCACACCATTTCCTTCTTGTGGAAAAAGAAGCGGTGGCGATCGTGGCGAACCAAATTTCTACAATCGGAGAAAACTGGAGCGCCCTCTGTGAGGAAGCCGACCTTACAGAGACCGACCGCACTCTGCTATGGGGTCGCCAGTTCCTAAACTCGTTTGCTTTCGATGATCTGGAAGGTGAATATGCTGAACTTGCAAAGGTTGCCAACGAGGTGCGGGTCGCAATAAAGTAAATAAATTACATAAATCCAGACAGGTATCTTTTTAGATGACACAGCCCTGTTCAAGCACCTGAGGTCGCTGCTTCTCTCCCGTTGTTTGTCCCCAGGTTGACTTCATAGGCCCTGAGTGGCCGCGAAAATCCCTTCACTTCTATGGCTTCTTTTGGCCGGCAGTCAATTTGATCGTTTGTCAAGGCCCAAGTGGAATGACTGATGAGGATGCCTCCCGGCTCGCAGGCCGTTTCCAGTCTGGAAGCCAGGTTGACCTGCATGCCCATGGCGCTGTAGTCGCTTCTTTGCCCGGAACCGAAGCTGCCAACCGTGGCCATACCCGTATTGATGCCGCATCTTATGTGTAAAGGATATTCAATGCCTTCGCTGAACCACTTTTTTTGCAGTTCCTGCATTTTTAGCTGCATTTCCATGGCCATCCGTACACATCGCAGGGCATGATCTCTGTCGTCGGTTCTATCCGGTGCGCCGAAAAAAACAAACAGCGCATCACCGGTAATGTTGGCAAGGGTTCCTTCATATTTTTGAATAATGTCATTCATGCAGGAAAAATAGTCATTTAACAATTCCGCCATGTCTTCGGGTTCCATTGCATCGGTGGTCCTGGTGAAATCCTTGATGTCGGAAAAAAACATCACCAATTTCCTGCGGTGGTGATCCCGCACCGGTGCAACATCTCCGGCCAGTATTTTCTTTGCCAACTGGGGCGGTACATATCTTGCCAGGAAGCAGTGAGCTTTGACAACCTCTCGTTTCTGTTCCTGAAGATCTTTGGTTCTGAGCTCGATGATTCTTTCCTGTCTCAGACGAATGGTGTTGACCTCTTCAATTCGGCGTTCAAGTTCATCGATAATTTCTTGTGACAGTCGGACGCGAATCAGATCCATGAGCCGGGAATAAATTGGTTTGGCCTTCCATTTGATGTGATATTCACAAAAAGCATCGCCTGTAAACTGGCACGTCTTCTCTAAAACTGTAGCGGGGTTGCCCGTAAGTTTTCCGAGGCCCTCATAAACCCCCCTGTTCATGTCACAAAAGAGCTTGGTGACGGCCGGATCGTCCTTCCAGTATATTCTCACCACGGCATAACCATTTCGATTCTCAACGATTTTTATTGAGCGGTTGGCGTTGAATTTGGCATTTTCTTTGGGTAGTCGGTTGATGATGGTTTGAACGCCGGCCAGACGCATTAAAAAAACCTGGGATCCCACGGCGGTTTTAAAGATATTTTTGCCGGCTTTGTAAATGGCATCCGGATCTTCTAAAATCGAAATGGTGTTTTGATAGACCCTGTTCAGCAGATCATTTGAAATCCAGTTGCCGGGTTCCAGCAGATAATCAGGGGTCACCGATATGAGTCTCCCTGTGCTTTCATCAGTGACAAAAAATATCCGATTTCCGATAATTTCGCGAAAGAGCCTGCCACACGGTATCTCCGCTAAAACACTTTTGAGGTAATGCGCGCAAGTGCAGATATTGATGCAGCTGGTATCTTTTTTCATCGGTTTATCGGATCTCAAAGAAATTACTGTCATCGGAGTACTCCCCATTAAAATTTAATCATAATTCAGCCACTAAGACACTAGGCTTTTTCCGAAACTACGCTCGGGAAAAGTAGCTTCTGACGAGCAGCAAGCGCGCTGGTAATTTAATAACGCAAATTATTACTACAGCGATTTGGTTTAACTGGGTTGTCTACCTTTGTGGGAGCGGCTTCCAGCCGCGATAAACCATGGCAGCATGGTGCTACTGAGATATTCGCGGCTGGAAGCCGCTCCCACCAGGTAAAAGCCGTATTCCTGTAATATGATCTGTCTGGAGCATTTCAACCCGGAGTGTTGAAACCTGCGTGTGGGGTCGAATCCCGAAGGGCGTAACCCCAAACCACTCAACCTAGGTTTTCCTTTTATTTGAGCCTTCGTGTCTTAGTGGTTGATTTTTTTTTACCTAAAGAGCAGAAGTGTAAGAGCAAAAAAGGTACCAACAGCCTTGCAGGGCATGGATATTTTAGTATCTTTGGAGCAATGGTGTGTTAATATTGCTCAATTTTTTTTGCTGAAATTAGCAGGAGGTAGTGAGAGATGGTCCAAGCAGCAAAAAACTATGAAATGCGTTTCACAACTTTATTTAGGACCTTACACATTTATTACTGATTCATCGACCCAGCGGTCCAGGAAACGCGCAGCATTTGCGGCACCGTCAAAATCTACAAATGGCGCATCCTTAATCTCCGGATGATGCAGCGATTGATCCATATGGTTACTCAATGGAACTGGTTGAATATCTGCTGTGTTCAAAATCTTCATGGGCAACAAAGTTTTTATTCTGTTGGCACGCAAGGGTTGCTCCTGCTGGCGGGAGTAAGGATAAACGAGGGCGGGCACTCTGGTGACCAGCAAGTTCATACAAGTGTTGTAACCGGCCAGACTAACTGAAAGATCGGCGGCATACAAGTAGTCCAGGAAGCGCTTGGTATATCGCCGGATACGAAAGCCTGCGGAGGTGCGATCGGTTAGGTTTTTAAATTCTTCCTTTTCCATAAACGGTCCGGTAAAAACCTCAAGCCGAATCGGCAGTCTGTCACGAAGTAATTCACAGGCATCGATCACAGATGTCAGCAGCCCGAAACCCGAGCGGCCGCCGCCTGCGCTGGCCACGATTAATTTTTGGGCAGAAGATAGTGCCAGTTCCCCCCGCAGTCGTCTCCCATTGGCAGCATCTGTCTGCTGGGCGATAAACCCGGTATAGACCACTGGGATATTGATGTCCTCCACCCGGCGGAAGGTTTCTTCCAGGCACAGTATCTCGGGATCGGAATGAATTAGCAATACATCAAAGTGCCGGTTCAGTTTCTGTATAACTCTCTCCTCGTAAGCGGTTGGATCTTTTTTCTCAACCAAAATATCCCGCAGGCTGCATACCGCCCGGACCTGTCCTAATCTGCCTTCACGAATATCTGCCAGCAAAGGTTCCAGTTCAAAGCCGAACATGGATCTCCCAAAAGGATAGAGCTCGACGATAAAGAGATCCGGCTGAAGTTTCTCCATCAGCGAATAAATCGTTGTTTTTCGTTCATGCCGGATTTGGTCGACGCTTTGGCCGGGCGTGCCCGCAATCAGTCGGGTGAAGTTTTCATCCATGTACAGCACCGGTAGTCGCTGGAGCCGAACATGATTCGGCAAATCCATGTCAACTTCCTGACCACCGACAATAAGCGTGACGTCATGATCCGACAGTGCTCTGGCAAACTCCAGACTGCGGACCAAATGTCCCATACCCCAGGAGTACTGACAGTAAAAGATGATTTTCATATGACAGGTCCGTTGTTTTTCCCAGTTGTTTGTTGTCTATTGTAAAAAGAAAATCAATGCAATCATATTCTCTATCCACTAAAAATAAATTTGACAATCCATGGCCCCTTCGATAATTGAATCCGATCTGCAACTTAAAATGATATGGTGACGTCAACAAATTTGATGAACTCGTAAAAAGTCTGAGATTCGATTCTTATTCATTGTAACCCGTTGAAATTACGAGCTCTGAAATTTTATTTTTGTGCTTTTTGTGTCTTTTTGAGGCCATATCAAATTTGATTTCATAATTAAGAAAGTCACGGGATATATATGCAACATTCCAGTCGAAAATCGGCTCTTGGCATCACGATCACAATGGTGCTGGTGGCAGTGGTCGTAGCTATCCTTGTGCTTTTTACAATTCAAGGGCGAAACCTCCGTCAGGAGGTTTCAGAATCGAAAGTATCCGAGGCCACTCGCACGGTTCGAGAAAAGTTTATGGAGATTTCTGCCCCCATCAGAAGGGATCTGTCCCTTCTCGCAAAATGGGGAGAAGCGAGTATTCTTGATATACGTAAGACGCGACAGCTAAACGATAAATTTATGCCGCTGCTGGAATCCCAGGCAATGGTTTCGAGCCTTATTTTAGCCGACACGGACGGCCGGGAATACTTTCTGCTACGGGAAGAAGCGTCGTGGCTAACCCGCTCCTCAGAGGAATTCCGTTCCGGGATGCAGGTGAAACTCAACCGCTGGAGCTCCGCAGGAGATCTTCTAAAAACGTGGCGGGAGAACAGAACATTTGATCCTCGAAACCGATCATGGTTTGCCGGCGCAATGCAGTCAACCGGCTCTGGAAAGATTTTCTGGACAGAGCCATACCGGTTTAAGACGGTCAATAAGCTGGGCCTCACTGCCTCTGTTCGCTGGCAGACAAAAAGTGATGAGCGGGTGATCACTGTGGCCGCCCTGGACATTTTGCTGGATGACCTCTACCGGTTTCTCGCCGGACTTCAGGTTTCGCCCGGCGCAAGAATACTGATGATCCGCAATGATGGCTCTTTGATGGTGCCCCGCAAAGCAAACCAGAGTCAAAAAACGGCCCCTTCCCACGACGTATCGTTTATTTCCTCGGGGGACCTGGAACAAGGCTTATACAAGGACGCAATGGGCATATGGGAAAAGGCCAGGACGGAAACATTTGCGGTTAAACAGTTTTCCAGCGAAAACGAGACGTGGTGGGCCGGCTTCAAACCGATGCAGACCAATGGCTCAGGAGCCTGGATAGGTGTCATCATCCCGCAAAAGGATCTAACAGGAAATTTCCGACAAAGATGGCTGCATGTTGTCCTGATCGTAGCAGCCATCCTGCTTGCCGGTTCAGTTCTGATCGTATATTTGATCCATCATTACAGCCATAGTGATCCATCATCTCCGGCGACGGGAAAACAAGCCGGAAGTATTGACGACGATCTGTTAAAAATGATATCCGACGGCGAAAGCAGCAAACTGGAATTTAAATCCACGCTACGGACCAATCTGAAAAACGGCAAAACGGATAAAGCAATTGAACTGACCTGGCTTAAAAGCGTGGTTGCATTTTTGAATTCAGAAGGCGGAACGCTGCTGATCGGAGTAAACGACGATAGCGGCATCGAGGGAATCGAAGCAGACGGCTTTGAAAGTGACGATAAGTGCCGGCTGCATGTAAAGAATTTGCTCAACCACCATATCGGTGCCGAGTTTTCGCGCTACATTAACTGTGACCTTCGAACCATAAACGGCAAAACGATTGTTGTTATCACCTGTGAAAAAGTCACCGATCCAGTTTTCTTGGCAGTAGGCAAAAATGAAGACTTCTTTATTCGCTCCGGCCCTTCAAGCATAAGGCTTTCCATGAGCAAGATGGTTAAATATTTGCAGCAGCGCAAGAAATAATACAGCTGGAATTATGGAACAATGAGAGGACTTAGGGTCCTTAATGCCTTCATTGTCCTTAACCTTCTTATGAAAAATTTCAAAAACTGGAGTTGGTTCCATCCTGGGCCATTTTACTTTCGTAGGTTGGGTTGAGCCTACGCCAGGCTTTGCTGGGTTTCGTTGCACTCAACCCAACCTACATATTGACGGTGTTATTGCGAAATGCGAAACCCAACAACAGCCGATTTCGGAACCGAACCCCAAAAGTTTCTATTTCGATTAATCTGGCCGCTTTTTTGGCCAGCGGCTGCGCTGAACCTGTGAACGGTCACGCTAAATCCTTATAGCTAACCAGTTGAAGCGCTCTGCGCCTGACCAGGATCCTGATAAGCATCTCAAGAAAATCAAACGCCGCATCGTTCATCCGCTGATGATGGATCATGATGCCGCAGCAATTTGAAGGTATCGCCTGCTGGAGCTCATTGAACAGATTGCGCCAGCCTAAAGCCGGATCCCGCTCCTTGCGGGTGTGCAGATCGACATTCACAAAAAAGTCAGTCAATCCCTCCGGTACTTTCGGTCGGCTGCCGCGGCTGCGGGATACTGCTGTATAGCCGAGGTCCCGCAGCAACTGAAGGGTGCTGAGACTGCAACGATTCCACGGGGGGGTAAAAACCGGATAAAATTCCGCTTCCATTAGATCCTCAAGCCGCCGTTTGCCCTGTACAAGGTCCCGTTTGATGTCCGACCGGCTGCGGGAAGGTCCAAATTCCTGTTTTTTTCCGTCGATTTCATGGTTGACATGGCGCCAGCCGTGCTGGTGCCAACACCACAGCGAGGATTCCTTAGCCCCCAGGCTTTTGAGATATTGCCAACGTCTGCCGGTGAGCCACGCCGGGACCACGGCCAGACACAGGGGGACCCGGTGGCGCTTGAAAATATCCATCAATTTGGTAAAATTTCTCCCGGGTGCGGCCACGTCGTCGGCTCGAAAAAAAATGTGACCGGAGCTTTTGTTCCCAAGTTGTTCCGAAGCGATATGTATACAGCGTTCGGTTCGATCGACAAGGTCCGTGGGAAAATTGCGCCAAATGGGAGAAACGTATGACTGCATTAATTAGGCCCTTCACGGGATTTATCTGACAACATGTTGTAAGGAACGTAAGGTTTCAGCTTCAGGTTTCAGCAATTAATAAATAACAAATCACAAATCGCAAATACCAAACAAATCACAATGACCGAAATTCAAAATCCCAAATAGTTGGCGTTTGATCCGCCGGCGACGGATTTGGATATTGAGATTTGGAATTTATTTGTAATTTGGTGCTTGTAATTTGTCATTTCCGGCTTATCCGGATTGGGATCTCGAAAACTCTTCGTCCTATGACGTAGCACGTCCTTGGTCTCGCTGCCTCTTTATCTCCTTTTCAATCCACCTTGCCGTATTGGCGGCACCGTTCAGATTAATATTTATGGCCGGCCGTGTTGATCGGGACATCCAATCATCCATGATATCAGCAAGGCGATCGGGGTCAAGATCCTCATTTTCCAGCACCCGTAAGACACCCAGGCTGGCCAGACGGCCCGCTCGCAGTCGCTGCTCGCGGTTCTGGCCGAACGGCCACACCAAAGCGGGCGCCCCGCTGGCCAGGATATTCATGGTAGTATTGTATCCTCCCATGCTGACGGACAAATCGGCCGCCGCCAGATAAGACAAAAAATCCCTTGCAAAACGAGTAACCTGAACGTTGTTCCCGGCGTATTGTTTCAGACGGTCAAATTCACTTGGATCCAAAAAAGGGCCGGCGAAAACCTTCAGGTGACAGCGGTCTTTCTCCGCCAACCGAGAAAATGCCCGGACCGCAGCCGTTAGAATGGGAGCCCCCACATTTCCACCCCCCGCACTGGCGATGATCAAATTTTCTTCCTCGCCTATTTTTAATTGCTGCCGGATCATTTTGCCGGCATCCGCTGTGGGTTTGGGAGCAATATAACCGGTGTAATCTACGGGTATCGCAATTTGATTAAAATGATCGAATGTTTCGCTGATCTTTACCAGTTGAGGATCAGCATGAACGAGGACCGCATTAAAATAGCGGTTGAGCGTCTTAACCGCCCGCAATTCGTGTTTGTCCCGATCCTCTTTTTCGACAAGTATGTCCCGCACACTGCAAACCACCGATCCGCAGGCTAGTCTCCTATCGTCCACGGCCCGCAACACCGGATCGAGTTCGAAACGGAAAGCCTTACGACCGAATGGATAAAGCTCGATCAGAAACACATCCGGTTTTTCCGCAGCCAATAGGGAAAATAGGCGTTTTTGCCGTTCTTCTTTAACCTGATTGATGCCGTCAGGTCTCTTGGTGCTGTGCAGCCCTTTAAACTCCCGGTTCATTTGAAGTTCAGGAAGGCGAAACTCGGTGACATGCCTTGGCAGATGGGTCTCGACAGGAGGTCCGCCGCTAACCAGAATTACCTCATGATCCGACAACGCCCGACTGATTTCAAGACTGCGGAAGAGATGGCCGATTCCCAGAACATGTTGGCAGTACTGGATAATTTTCATATTGATGGGTTCAACGTTCGGGGTTCAGGGTTCTGGGTTCCGCCCAGCCTCTGGCCTGCAAAGCGACCAGTTTGACCGAGAAAGAAACTCTAAAAAGGCGATTGTTCCTGCGGGTCAATGGTTCGTGTTTGGGGCAAGAGCAATTTAATAGGTAGTTTCATAAGCGCTAAAAGCTTCAGGGCGGGGCAGAACCCTTGAACCCTGAACCCAGAACCCAGAACCTAGAACCCAGAACCCTCACTAAATTCATTCCTGATTATTGTCAACCTTTTGTTGATTTTTCTATGCACATATGTAATCGGTTATGAATGCAGTTATAATAATTATTAAACTTCGTCTCAAATTTTTGTATTTACCCTCAAATAGGTAAAAAATTGGAACATCATCAAATAAAAATCAGGAAAATTAAACTAAAAAATCTTGACGAATTTTCTCAGAACGCCTTAAACGATCCGGCTTATCAGAATCTAGCACCTATCTCTCTTGTCCGCGCCGGTTCCCAGGCCAAAAATCCGCTTGCCAAGCCTGATGATATCTCATTGTTGGTGGCACTTTGCAATGGTCGCTGTGTCGGCTATCATGGTCTGTTGCCTGGAATTCTAAAAATCGATGAAAATTATTCGAAAGTTTACTGGTTGGTAACCTTTTATCTGGACGCCGGGTTCAGGGGGCAGGGCCATGGTAAGCATTTGGTATCGGAAATTCAAAATACCGCCGTTGATTTGGTGACAACCGGCATAACTGCAGGTGCGGAAGGCGCTTACCGAAGCATGGGTTTTAAAACCCTCGGGGATCTACCGTATTATCAGCTGCGATTGGATCGGTTGCAATCTACGCACACTCCCTTCCAATATGGGGACAATAAGCCCGAGCAACCCAATGTATTCGGTTTAATATTTAACCGGTTCGGCCGCTGGAGCTACCAGCTGAAAAAACAAATGGTTTACGGCATCGTCTTTCAGAAACTGAAGGCTAAAAAAAATATCTTTAAATCCAGGCTCGTTAATCGGCTGGATGAAGAACTATCATCGCTGCTGGCCCAGCAATCGCCTTCTGCTTCATTCCACCGCGATCTTGATACCGTAAACTGGATGCTGCAGAATCCCTGGGTGGTCTCCAGGAAAGACGCCGCAAAAGATGTTCATAATTATTATTTTTCACGGGTTCGCGATCTTTTTAAACTAGTCGCCCTGGAAATCTTCGCGCCTGACGGAAACACCCGTAAGGGTTTTTTAATTTTATCTCGCTCGCACAAAAAGAATAAATCCGTGGTTAAGATCCTGGATTATAATTTCTATGATCCGCAGGATGCCTTCATTGCCGGCTATTTCGGGATAAAATATGCGAAGGATCTGTTGGCGGATCGGATTGAATATCCTGAAAATTTGAACAGTTTTATTGAGGAGCAACCCTTTTTCAAACGCTTGATTAAGAGAAAAAAACGTCTGTATCTCTTCTATCCAAATACCAATGACAGTCCCCTGGCCGTGTCGGCTGGAAAGATAAAACTGGATTATTGCGATGGTGACACGGCGTTTACTTGATTCTAACCCGGAAAAGCCGGATAGAATAGCCACAAAGGCACGAGGACACAGACAATAACTGTTTATTATAATTTAACTTCGTGTCTTGGGGCCTTGGTGGCAAAAATATTTTGCGTATTATGTGCAAAACTGAATTGTAACTATCCAACGTTGCAACATCGGGATTAAATTTCGATGAGACGATCGATATCTGTCCGGCCGGCAACCTCACTGCTTTGTCCGGGTCTGGCGGCAAAGAATTGCTTAAATCCGAATGTTTTTAAAATCGAGATCAATTTTTCATTATGCTCGTTAAACGGGAAGCAATATAACTCAGGCGCAGTCCCGAGATGGTTCTCCATCCACTGTAAACACAACTCTGTATCATATTTAATGTAGTCTTCCCATTCGGTTTCAGACCTTCGTGTCAGCAATCCATCCCGATAATTGAAGCCCTGAAAAGCAAGTTTGGACCGAATGCTCAAATCTTCTCCCGAAAGATCAGGCAGGTTTTGAAACCGTTCCAGTTTCCACTTAGTAAGCGGCTTTCTTTTTCGCGGGTGGGTTCGACTGAATATTACATCATGAAAATGACTGTGGACACCAATCCTCACGTTGGTTCGGCCTGAAATTGCTTGAAGCTCTTCGATGGTCATGAAGTGATCGAAGTTGCCTTCGACAAAACTGCGGTACATATATTTTTTCGGTTTTAGATGGGAAAGGTATTCGCCGGCATACATACTTCTTGCCTTTCCGGGCCTTAAAAAGGAGGTGGTGATAAAATAGGTTAAGTTCGCGGGATGGCTTTTCAACAAAGGAAAGTAGTAATATTGCGAAAATAGTCCGTCATCGAAGGTCAACCGGTATTGGCTCAGATTAAGCTCGAAATACTTTCGATGGATGTCATGAATCATCAGCGTTTCCATCACGATTTTCCCTTCCTTTTTGAAATCCCGATCCGGAAAAACCGGATAGAATAGCCACCAAGGCACAAAGATACAAACAATAACTGTTTATTCGGATATCGTTGATTGGTTGATTAGTTGATTGGTTAAGTGGTTGTAAATATGGGTTTATCCCGTATTTACAAAATAATTGTACACTTCTTATTTCAAAAATCGTAACATCCTGAAACTATGTCAATAACTCAATTCATAAGCCACCGGCTATGCCGGTGAGAATTTAAAAGGTTCTACCGTTACCGCGAGGGCATGCTCGATGGGTGCAAATCTGATCGATGCCGGCGGCTTATGAA
>Ga0316190_10000793_pt1 | contig 22449 bp, 22 predicted proteins | sample Eddworburrow2_MG_FD_204929 | JGI IMG/M metagenome (GOLD analysis project Ga0316190, IMG submission 204929) | Coastal sediment microbial communities from Maine, United States - Eddy worm burrow 2 | ecosystem: Environmental > Aquatic > Marine > Coastal > Sediment | place: USA: Maine | collected... | reverse complement strand
GATGCAGTTCTCTTGATCGATGAGCACTGCAAGACCCATGCGGGCATCTTCGATGACTTCAAGGCCCTTATCCAACGCCCCGGTTGGGCAGGCGGCGACACAGGGGATGTCATCACACAGATAACAAGGAGTCTCCCTTGCCACGAAGTGGGGCGTACCGAGGGTGACTTCATCACCCACTTCGGCAAGCCGCAACGTGTCATAGGGGCAATCCCGAACACACAACCCACACCGCACACAGGCGCCGAGGAAGTTCTCCTCATCCAACGCACCTGGCGGCCGAATGGCCTGAGACGGCAGGGAGTATGACTGTCTGGTAAACAGCCCAAGCCCCAGCCCGAAGAGCCCGACACCACAGGCGGTTCTGAGGGAATCCCCCAGGAACTGCCGGCGGCTCATGCCCCCGTTGCTGTTAACTTGTGACCGCTGTGCAGACATTTCGGTATCTAATCGCTTGTTCCAGTTCGCTACTTGGCAACCGCTCCCGGCCAGGCCCTAGGCCCGGCCGGGAACCGGCCTTAGGCCTTGCTTACCTTTACCGCACACTTCTTGTAATCCGTCTCTTTGGAGAGTGGATCAGTGGCGTCCAGGGTCAGCTTGTTGATCAGGCGGCTCTCATCGAACCAAGGTACGAAGATCAACCCCTTAGGCGGCTTGTTGCGGCCCTTGGTATCCACACGAAGTTCAAGTTCACCACGACGGGTCTGCAACTTGGCCATACCACCATGCCGCACCTTGTACTTCTTGGCGTCGTCCTTGTGCATGAACACCACCGCCTCAGGCACTGCGCGATGCAGCTCAGGCACGCGGCGGGTCATGGTGCCGGAGTGCCAGTGCTCAAGCACACGGCCAGTGGACAGCCACAGCGGGTAGTCCTTATCCGGGCTCTCTGCTGCAGGCTCGAAGGGGCCAAAGATGATGTTGGCCTTACCGTCTGGCTTGCCGTAGAACTTAACGCCAGCACCCTTAGGTACATGAGGATCATAGCCCTCACGGAAACGCCACAGGGTCTCCTTGCCATTGATCACCGGCCAGCGCAAACCGCGGGCTGCATGGTAATCTTCGAAGGGCGCCATTTCGTGGCCCTTCTTGATGATGTTGGCGGCAGAGTTGAACATCCGATACTCTTCGAACAGGCCCTTCTGCACGTAGTAGCCGTAGCGTTCCATCTCATCATTGCCGTAGACATTACCGGCCTCGTCCTTCACTTCCTGTTTCGGGAACTTGTCCACCTGGCCGTTGGCATAGAGCACGTCATACAGGGTCTTGCCCTTGTACTCGGGGGCCTTGGCCACCAGATCCGCAGGCCAAATATCATCCACCTTCAGGTACTTGGAGAACTCCATGATCTGCATCAGGTCGGACTGGGACTCACCTGGAGCCTTCACCTGCTGGCGCCAGAACTGGGTACGACGCTCAGCGTTACCGTAGGCACCTTCCTTCTCTGTCCACATGGCAGTGGGCAGAATCAGGTCGGAGGCCATGGCGGAGATGCCAGGATAGGGGTCAGAGGTAACAATGAAGTTGTCCGGATTACGGTAACCCGGCAGGGTCTCTTCATTGAAGTTGGCAGCCGCCTGGCCATTGTTGTTACACATGATCCAGTAGGCGTTGAGCTTGCCGTCTTTCAGCATGCGGTTCTGCAGCACGGCGTGATAGCCAGGCTTGGGCGGGATGGTACCTGCAGGCAGCTTCCAGATCTTCTCGGAGAAGGCCACATGCTTGGGGTTCTTCACCACCAGGTCGGCAGGCAGACGATGGGCAAAGGTGCCCACTTCGCGTGCGGTACCGCAGGCAGAAGGCTGGCCGGTCAGGGAGAAGGGGCTGTTGCCAGGCTCGGAGATCTTGCCCGTCAGCAGGTGGATGTTGTAGACCAGGCCGTTCATCCAGACGCCGCGGGTGTGCTGGTTCATACCCATGGTCCACAGGGACATCACCTTCTTTTTAGGATCAGCATAGATCTTGGCCAGCTTTTCCAGGTTTTTCTTAGGCACACCGGAGATCTCACTGGCCTTCTCCACCGTGTACTCGGCGACAGACTTGGCGTAGTCGTCGAAGCTGATCTTGGTGAGCTTGCCACCCTTGCCCTTCTTCGCCTTCTCCAGGGGATGCTCGGGACGCAGACCATAACCGATGTCGGTGACGGTCTTGGTGAAGTTCACGTGCTTACCTATGAAGTCCTTGTTAACAGCATTGTTCTGAATAATGTAGTTGGCGATGTAGTTGGCGATCGCCAGATCCGACTGAGGCGTAAAGATCATTGGGTTGTCAGCCAGATCGGTGCTGCGATGCTCGTAGGTGGAGAGCACATGCAGCTCACTGTTTGGCTTGCTCAGACGGGTGTCGGTGAGGCGTGACCAGAGGATGGGATGCATCTCGGCCATGTTGGAGCCCCAGAGCACGAACACATCGGCATGCTCCAGATCGTCATAGCAGCCCATGGGCTCATCGATACCGAAGCCACGCATGAAGGCACCCACGGCGGAGGCCATGCAGTGACGGGCATTGGGATCAAGGTTGTTGGAACGCAGGCCGGCCTTCATAAACTTGGAGGCGGCATAACCCTCAAAGATGGTCCACTGACCGGAACCGAACATACCCACATGGGTAGGTCCCTTCTCCTTGATGGTCTTGGTCCACTTCTCGGCCATGATGGTATAGGCCTCATCCCAGGAAACCGGCTCGAAGTCGCCGTTCTTGTCGTACTTGCCGCCCTTCTTACGCAGCAAAGGCTGAGTCAGACGGTCCTTACCGTACATAATCTTGGACAAGAAATAGCCCTTGATGCAGTTCAGGCCCTTGTTGACCGGTGCATCTGGGTCACCCTGGTTGGCAACGACCTTGCCATCCTTTACACCCAACAGAACACTACAACCCGTACCGCAGAAGCGGCAGGCTGCCTTGTCCCAGCGAATACCATCGTCACCAGCTGCCATCGCCGTATTGGCGACAGGCAAGGTCACACCTGCTGCTGCGGCAGCTGCCGCAATAGCATTATTTTTTACAAAATCACGCCTACTAAGTTTCATTTGAAACCTCCCGTTAGTTTGGCTCGTTTTCTTCGTTATGGTGGTAAATCATTGCTACATTTGCCACACCTTTTACAGCATGGAACTTCGTCATGGTCTCCGCCGCTTCCGATCCCTGAGGCAACTCCACCGTGACTATAAGTTTTCCTTGCTCTTGACCGCCGTGGACTTCCACGCCTTCAAACTCTTCCAAAGCGGTTTGTACTGACACGGCGTTTTCCGGCCGCGTATGAACAATACAACTGGTTATATGCATGCTTACTACTCTCCTGCTTCTCTAACCTGAATCAGACTCAAGCTGCTTCAGGTCGCATCTTCACCGCATTCACCGGACAGGGGGCATAACAGTCCCCACAGCCATTGCATGCGGCAAAATCAACCTCGGGTTTGGAAATACCCCCAAGGGCGGGCTTGAAGCTGATGGCTCCAGCCTCGCATACCTCCCCACAGGCGCGGCAAACCACGCCTTTGAGGTCAAGACAATGCTCTTCAAAATGGGCCTTCAGACTCCATGGCAATTGCTCGGACCCTGAGGTACGCAGCAAGGCCTTGGGCTCACAGACCGTTACGCAATCCCCACACAGGGTGCAGCCGCCAGCGGCAAAATCCACCTGGGGGAATCGCCCCCTACCGGCTTTAAGGATATGGGTCGGACAGACAAGGATGCATTCACCGCAAGCGGTGCATGCGTCTACAAAGGCCTTCTCGGGAATCGCCCAGGGCGGACGTATTGGGGTATTCTGGCCACGAAAATCCCCTCGCAAAAACTGCATCCTACTGATCGAACAGGCCATCTACTCTCCGGCCGAAAAAAAACGACTAATTAAATTGAGAGGGCCAATTTATACCCCTCTGAAAAAGAGGGGCTTTGATGTAGATCAATAATGACCCTTCAGTAATAGGGATTTTTATCTGCTTGAAAATACATATGTTTTTTACTCAGGTACCCAAAGTTTTTTACTCAGGTACCTAAAGTTTTTTGGTCAAGTATCTTAGGGGGCGGCACCCCCATCCAGCGCAATAATCGGACAATTGCCTCAACGGAAGCCCTGTCGTGGCAATCTGAGTCACAGCGCCTAATGCGCGCCAGAGCCCAAGACTCCTGATAGAATGACAGCACTTTGATCAACTACTTTTTCCCATGAACCAAGAAACCCGAACCAGCCCAGCAAAAATCGTGATCGGCCTGCTGCTGATCATTGGCATGACCCTCACCGTCATTGCACTGAAACCCACCCCGACCCGCACCCAGGCCATCCCGGCCGAATTGCAGGCCGTGCTTTGGCCCATGCCCAAGCCGTTGCAGGAATTTAACCTGGTCGACCAGAAGCAACAGCCCTTTAAGCCCGAACAGCTCAAGGACAAGTGGAGCTTTCTATTCATCGGCTATACCCACTGCCCGGACATCTGCCCCATGGCCTTGGCATCAATCAACTCGACCTACAACCTCCTCAAACAGCCTGAGGTCATGGCCAGCACCCAAGTGGTCTTCGTCTCCGTCGATCCGGACCGGGACACCCCAGAGCACCTGGCAAGCTACATCGCCTATTTCAACAAGGATTTCATAGGAGCAACCGGCACGCAGGCAAACATTGACCAGTTTGTGAAACAGCTGGGTGCCGGATATAACAAGGAGCCCGCAGACGAATCGGGCAGCTATCAGGTAAGCCACACCAGCTCGATCTTCCTTGTTAATCCTGCGGGAGAGGTGGCAGGGGCATTCTCCATGCCCCACGACCCCAAGACGATTGCCGCCCAATATCTACAGATACGGGCGCTATAAAACAGTAGCAAAGAAGTTTCTAGTATTCAGGGGGAGAGAGAGGGAACTGCACACAAAACTGCGGGAGCCCCTGAATCCTTCAGAGGCCCCCTAGTACAAAATAACTTAATGATTGTGCTGCATCTGATCCATAGCCTTTTTCGGCTCAGGAGCAGTGTGACTGGAGTGGTCCATCTTGGAGTGATCCATGCCACCCATCGACTTACGCACCTCGGCGGTTACATGGGTCTGACTGCCATCTGCAAAGGTCAGCATCAGCTGAACCTTACCGCCGGCCTTCGGCGCATGCTTCGCCTCCATCAGCATGAAATGATAGGCACCTGGCTTGAACTCAAAGCTGCCATGGGCAGGGATCTCCACTGACTCCTGACGAATCATATGGGCCATACCGTCATGGATTTCGGTGCTATGTATCTCAACCTTCCCGAAGGCCGGGCTGCTGGCCCCAGTCAGCACCTGAGCCTGACCCGAGTGGTTCTCCAGCACCATGTAGCCCGCATTCACCTTGGCGGTGGGCGGTGCCTCCTGGACCCAGGGATCCTGAACCATTACGGCCTTAGAATGGCTGCCCGCCATAGCCGGAATTACTGTCATCAGCGCGAACAGGGTAAACACTAGCTTAAAAATCGTTTTCATCTATTTAAATCCTCATAGGACACACAAACCCAAAATCCCATCAACTGCACCATACTCAGAACCTCATTGCAATACAGTGGGTTAGCTAAGTTTTCCCCGAGCAGCGAAACGGAAATTAATCTAGGGATATAGCTCAATTTCACAGGGCATATCCCCCACTTTCACGACCAACCGGATGAACATCCGAATAGCCCAATGCCCACCGATTATTTGATACAATTCTTCATCTTCAGTTCCAGGCAAGCACCCCATGGCATTCACGGCAATCCGCAACCCATCTGAAACCCAGGCATACGGAGTAAAGGCCCTGGCGTTCCTCCTCATGTTGGCGCTGATGCTTTCCATGGCCCCTGTCTGGGCCAGCAGCGAGCCCACCCCCACAATGGTGAGCAGCGCGGCAGCCGCAGGAGAGGCCTCCAGCACTCAACCGGAGAGCGCCGGCAAGAAAAACGACCTTGCGGGATTTTTCACCATTGGCGCCATTATCAATGTCCTTTTCCTTGGCGCATTTCTGCTCTGGGCCAGGAAGGAGTCACAGAAGGGCAAAAAGAAAAAAACGGGCGCGAAGCAATAAGTCTCAGCACGCGCAGAAACCACACAGCACCGTTCACTAGATGAATATCATCCCCTACCTGCCCCACCTGCAGGCCGGCCTGAACCTGATCACCCTATGCCTGGTCAGCACGGCTTACTACCAGATACGGCAACAAAACAGATCAACCCATCGCAAGCTGATGATCTCCGCCATCTTGGTATCGGTGCTGTTTATGATTTCCTACCTGACCTACCACGGGGCGGTCGGCAACGTGAAGTTTGCGGGCGAGGGGGTTATTCGGCCCATCTACTTCTCCATTCTTATAAGCCACGTCCTACTGGCTGCTGCCATCGTACCCCTGGTACTGACCACCTTGGCATTGGGCCTCAAGGCCAACTTCAGTCGTCACCGCAAAGTGGCCCGCTGGGCCTTCCCACTCTGGGTCTACGTCTCCATCAGCGGGATAGTCGTCTATATTTTCGCCTTTCACCTCTATCCTTCGACGGCCGGGCTGGCGTAAAATCCCGTCTCCCGCAAGCTTTACCGGCGAAGAGTAACCAGGTAGCAATAAACAATGAATGAAGCCATATACTTTACGATAGCCGCCATCCTGCTCTATGTGGCTGCAGACAAGATCCTGACCACGGTCGAAAGACTACGCGGGGGGCACTTCAAAAATCGCAGCATGATCTTCTTCGCCATCATCATGTTCCTGGCACTAGGCACCTTCCAGATACTTCAGGTATTTCTGCCCAAAAAGGATGTGACCCCAGTGACAGAGGAAACCAGCCAGACTCAGGAAATAGCGGCGCCTGAAGAGGTGCCGACAGAAGTACCGCGTACCAGCACACCACCCAGGGTTGAGTAGTCACGCCGCCTACGGCGATTAAGCAGCAGACAAGCCACAGCAACCACTCAACGCCACTCAGGGCACCGGCCAACAACAACTAAGGGCGGCTACCCAGCCTGCCTGCCGGCCTTTAGGGCCTTAAGCACCACCACCAGAAAGATCAGGCCGCCAGCAATGGCGACTACGCCACCAAGCCCCATGATGCCCATGGCGATATGCTCAGCGGTGCTTTTAAGCCCCTGGGCCGCACCCGCGGTCTTGCGGGCAACACCATGGCCGCCCGTATAGGCCATGGCCAGCACCCAGACCAACTGCCCACCACCGTAGATCACGGGCTGCCAATCCACCCACTTGCCCGACGGCTTACGGAATCCAAGGCGGGGCAGGATATGGTAGGTGATACCCATGAAGGCCAGGGTGACCCCCACGATAGAGCCGTGGTAATGGGCCGGAATACGCACATTACTGCCAGTGATCATAAAGCCGATAATGCCGCCCACCCCGAATAGCAGGATAGAAAAAATCAGCGCCCAGCGTTCGGCCCGCGCCTCGGATGGGGCCTCCCCCGCCTGCTTCAGGGCCAGCAGGAGAATCAAGGCCAGCGGCAGCGCGGCCAGGCCGCCTCCATACTGCATGAGCCAGGTAAACATGACGATATGCTGGGAGGCCGTCACCTCATAAAGGACATAGAGGACGGGAGTGAGCAATGCCGGCGCCACACCAAGGGCAAACAGGAGCAGAACAACCCGGGGACTGACGCCCAGCACAACCCCGGAGACCGAGGCCAGCCAGAGCCAAGCCATCAGCATCAACTGGGTATGGGTAAACTGAATGACATGGCCCCCACCCCAGAACAGCATTTCATAATAGCGCTCGCCCTGCACGGAATCGGGAATAGAGCTATAGGACCAGATCAGGGCCAATACCGCCAACAGTGAAGCAATCAGCCCGGTATAAAGACCAAACCTCAAGGCGCCCTCGGCAGTGACCGCGGCACCAACAGGGCGTGAAAAAAGCAGTCCCTGTACAACCAGAAGCGCAAAACCCGCACCGAAGATGCCCAGCCCGGTAAAGAAAATCGGATCCTGCAGGACCGGCACATAGTTATTCATAAGGGGGCCGCCCGCCCCTAGAAATGGCGAAACGGTAATGATGACCGTGCCAAGCACCGCAAGCAGCAGGGGCGTCCAGGCACAGGGGCCACAGCGGGTTGCACTATTCAGGTTCCAGAATACCCCGGCAAAGGCCAGAAACCAGACCAGCACGGTCATATCCACATGGACCACCAGGGCGGTCTTGAAAAAGTCCACCCAGGGAATGATGCCCTGGATGCCTGGCGTCCGAGACAGGACGATAAGGACCACGAAAAGCCCGCCGATAATCAATGAGCCCACTGCCAATGCCAGCCAGCCGGTCGCAACACGGCGAGCCAGGTCATGGTCAGCTACCTGAATACTATAGGATTCGTTCATAAACAAAGCTGCTTCTTATACAAACACCCTCGTCACAAGCAGAGAGGGCAACAATGAGACCCAGGCAATGGCCTGGGCATAGAGCGTAGATTCTAATCTACTGCCACATCCAGACACAAAAAAAGCTCACACAATTATTGAGAATCCACCAATAAATAACCCCTCGCAGCCCGGAAAGGCTGGAGGGGTATTTTGCTATTTAATCTAGAACGAGCTAGTGGAGAACAAAGGTGTCTTTATCAGCCTTATACTCCACAACCAGAATTTTACCCTGCGTCAGTTCTATCTCCTGCTCAACTACATGGGTAAAGCCCTCCACATTGACATCATCATTCATACGGGCAATGACGCGGTGCTTGCCAACAGGCACCATGGTGCGATGAAAGATCTCAACCCCCAGGTCCTTAGAGAATCCCGGCGCGATAAAGGTCTCCTTCAGCGCCACCTTGTCATCCAACAGCACCTCCACACGAATGGGCGAGCGCTCACGGGGACAGTCCTGGGCCACACGCATATTGGGTGGCATCGCTGCCATCTCCTCCGCAGACCTTTCGCGACAGGGCGCCACGATTTTCCCGGCATGGCCAAAGGCAACGATCACCACCGCCTCACCCTCATCAAGGGGACGGTAGGGTGGATTGGTCGACAGATACCATACAACTCCCATAAACATGGTGTAGAAGACGGCCTGCAATAGAAAGCGTGCTGGATTCATGACTGCACCTCCCCACCCTTTGCAGAAGAGGGCTGGGCCTCCTCTGAGGCACTGCGCACCACAATTTGACGCATCTCCTCCAGTCTCGCCCGCACCTTCTTGCCGTCTGTTTCGGAGGCGCCATCGAAGAGCATCTTGCCGCGGTCCACGCCGGAACGCAGCAGTGGCTTACGCTTGCCTTCAAAGCGCTCATCCAGCCAGATGTTGCCTAAACGATAGTAGCAATCGCCCGGTCGGCAACCGATGATCAGCACGCCAGCGGCACCATTTTTCAGGGCAAAATCCACCATCGCCGCCGGCAGATGCCCAATACAGAACATCTTGACGATGCCAACATCCGGCGCTGCCAGCTCCTCCAGATTAAAGGCATTCTTACAGTTGAACACCAAGATTTTATGCTCGCCCTGTATCCCAGCCAAGATATCCTTGGTCGTGTTACGGATTTCATCGATGGAATACTGAGGCATATCGATACCGGTTATGAGCTCCTTATCGGACCGGCGAAACGGGTTCGAAGAGACACAGGAGCCAACGCAGATACCGCAGGCAGCGCACAGATGGTCAAGCACCACCGGCTCCAATGCATACTTACGGTCATCGGTACGCGCCTGCATGCTGATGGCATCGAAAGGGCAGTCGGTGGCGCACTGGCCACAGCCGTTGCAGTGCTCCAGTTCCACCACGGCCACATCACCCACCTTCTTGGGTGGCAGCCAAGGCATCAGCATCAGCAGAATGGTCACACCCCAGGCAAGATACCAGACGCCCATGCCACCCCAGTTATCCAGCAACGGGAAGGCATTGAGATAGAACCAGTCCAGATGCAGCTCACTGGGGACGATGGAGAGATCCGCCGGCGCATGGCTGACCGCTGGTTTCAGGATGGAAAGGGTAATCAACGAGATCATCACACCAACGGCCAGACCCCGCGGTACGGTAATTTCCACGTGGGCCAGACGGCGTACGTGGAACCAGATCATGAAGATCAGGAACATGGGCTGACCCAACAGATGCAAAAATCCCATCAGGGTAAAAAAGCGCTCGCTGATATTGCCCTCGAGGAAGTTACGGGACATGGCATCGTTGAAGAAGGGCAGCGCACCCAGCATCTTGGAGGATTCGACGGCAACATACTGAGCCAGCTGATCCCACACCATCCAGTAACCGGTGATACCCACCAGCACCACCATCCAGAGGGTAGGGACGCCGGTAAACCAGGAGTACCAGCGAATGCCACGGTAACGGTCCAGAGAAAACTCTCGGAAAACATGCAGCATGATGGTCAGCACCGCTGCATCGGATGCATAGCGGTGGAAGCTGCGCATGATACCGCCGAGATACCACTGATCGTGGGTAAGGTACTCAAGGGACGAGTAGGCCCCAGAGAGGGTCGTATCGAAAAAGATCAGGAGGTAGATACCGCTGATCAGGACAATCCAGAAGAAGAAGAAGGCCAGTGAACCAAGATGATAGAAGGGGTTCCACTTGTCACCAAAGGCTACGTTGAACAAAGCCTCCAGGTGAAGATAAAGCGCCTTAATAGGGTTAACGTGTTGTTTCAACTAGAGATCCTCGAAGTGTGGGCGAGAAAACCCGAGTAACTTACTGCGAAATTCCCGGTAGGGGCGCAATAGTAACGCAAAACTATATTAGCCGCCCTTGATATGCGTCAAGAACGCCTGAGACGATTGCGTTTCACCGTCTCGTGAATCATAAACCAGATGGCAGAAAGAATGACAGAGGCGCCGATAATCATGCTCAGGAACAGGGAATAATCAAACCGGTAGGCATCGTTTCTAGGGTCATAGGTGGTACAGAAGAAACGCACCCGGTTAAACAGGTCATCCAATACACTCTCGTTAGGTGTGGGGCGCTTGAACACCAACTCCATCATGGGCTCTACAAGCAACTGGGTATCAAATACCTCCCCATATATCTGCCGATAGATCCTGCCCTCAGCATCGAGGATGGAGGCCTGAATCAGATGATCATAGCCCCGAGGAGAGGGAACATAGACAAAGCCCAACTCCTTCATCAAGGGGTCAATGGTTTCTCTGTCTGCGCTCAGCAGGTGCCAACCTTCACCATTGACGCCCTGCTTACGCCCAAAGTTACGCATGGCACCGGGCTCATCGATATCAACGTCAAATCCAATCAACGCCACGTTAAAGCTGTCATCACCCACGGCCTCCTTTGTCTTCTCAATCACCTTGTCAAGATGCTGGATGGTCTGAGGGCAGGTGTGAAAGCAGCTGGTATAGATCAGACTCAAGACCAGAGGTTTACCCCGGAGATCTGCAAAGGAGAGCAACTTACCCGTGCTGGTCATGAAACGATAGTCGCTGACCTGGGTATCAATGGCATCCTGACTGGCCTTGAGCGCAGCCTTGGCATCAAAATCCGACTTGGCCTCGAGTTCAGAGGCATTCTCGGCAATGCTTGGCAGGGGAGCATTCGAATCCGCCGCCACAGGGGCAGCCAGAAAACAGAGCCAAAGGAGAAATAGTCGAACGGACATAACCTGCCGCCTGAATCAGAAAAAATAAGCAGGTCTGATGCTATCAGCCTAGGAGGGCAACATCCAGAACGGCACAGATCAGCAGGATACCCAGTTGCCCCAACGAGGCAAAAAAGCTGGCCATGGCGACCTTACGGGATGAATCCTTTATCAACCGCAGATTCTGATAGAGGAAATAGCCCCCGCCAGTTACTGCGCCAAACAGATAGATCCAACCAAGCCCATAGAAAAAGGGCAGGATTGAAACCACAACCAGTGCTACGGAGTTGGCCAGTATGGCCTTGGCAGCGACTTGATCGCCTACCACGACAGGCAACATGGGGACACCAGCCGCCTCATAATCCTTGCGCTGGGCAATGGCAAGGCTCCAAAAATGGGATGGTGTCCAGAGAAAAAGAACAATTGCGAGAAGGATTGGCACCGGCCCAAGACCAGTGGGATCAATCACCGCAGCCCCCGCAAGCACAGCAAAGCTTCCGGAAGCTCCACCAATAACTATATTCATCCAGGTGCGTCGTTTCAGCCACACCGTATAGACGATGGCATAGAAAAAGGCACCCAGAAAGATATGCAGTGCAGCAACACCATTCAGGGCGAAGCCAGCGCTAAAAACACCCACCATCAGCAGGGCAGAGATAAAGAGAAGCCATTTATAGCCGTGCTGAAATTCTCCGGTAACAAACGGACGACTCTGGGTGCGCTTCATACGCTGGTCGAGATCGACCTCATAATACTGGTTAAAGGCACCCGCGCTGGCTGCAGACAGCAGTACCGTCAAGGCCAGAACCACGACCTCCCAGGCCTGCGGAGTTCTACCGGGCGTAACCACTAAGGCAACAACAGCGGTGACGGCCATAATGACACCGATGCGGAGCTTAAACAGGTTGGTGATTTGTTTAACCATACAGTTCAGAAAACACGACGCTGTAATACTAGGAATAGAGAGGATACACCAGCGGCAAGGAAACAACGACCTGCCATCAGTAGGTCTTTACCCGCCACGGAACAGTACCGCACAAATAAAGAAGGGCGGACCCCAACAACGGGGTCCGCCCCACTCCACTTCTTAGCTCAGAGGCCAAACCTCGGAGAGATACTTCCAGTTAATGGCGTAGTACAAGATGAACGACACCAGGAGTACCAACGCCAGGATGAAGGTACCTGGGGCCTCAAGGCCACCATCACCATGGGTCTCCACTGCCTCGGCAGGGGCCATCGGCAGACGCGGTGGCTTCTCGGTGCTGTACACACTATCAGCCAGCGGTACGCCAAAGCTCTGCAGGATACCGGCAGATGGCTCCAGCTTCTGACCGAACAGCAGGGAACCGACGGTGATCAGCAACCAAGCGGCACCACCAACAATACCGATAACACCACCGATAGCACCGATAGCAATCATCATGTAGGCACTACCTGGATACTCGAAGCCCAGTGGGTTGCCAGCAAAGCCCATATCCCAGTGACGACGGGAAACACCCAGGGTACCGGCAGCCATGAAGAAGGTTCCGAAGATGGACATGCCGCCACCAAACAGATAGGGCTGCCACTTGGCCAGACCCGGCAGGATGATCTTGCGGCGGAACAGCACCGGAATCAGCAGGTAGGTCAAAGCCATCCAGGCCAGAGTGGTACCCACCACAACAGTAGCGTGGAAGTGACCAGGCACGTAGATGGTGTTGTGGATGATGATGTTGATCTGCTCCACACCCATGACCACGCCGGAGATACCGCCCAGGAAGCCGAAGCCGACCAGGGAGATGAACATACCGGAGAAGGCCGGGTTGCCCCAAGGTGCCTTACGCAGCCATTCAAATGCCCCCTTGGTGTAACCCTTCTTACGCTGAGCAACCTCGATGGCGCCAGGAACGGTCATACCGTGAATCATGGAGGCCAACACAGCCAGGTACATAGCATAGGAGGTGTTGAAGATCTTCCACTCGGCACTGATACCTGGATCAACCAGCAGATGGTGAGCAGAGGCAAGCTGCAGGAAGAAGATGTAGAGCAGGTAGGCAAAACGGCTGACCTTCTCGTTCATCGGACGGGCACCGAAGATCACACCAGCGATCAGGTACCAAACAGCCACGTGGGCGGATACGTTGATCTGCTGAGAGGAGTGACCCATGGCCCACCAGATCACACGGTACATGGCGGCATCGATGTGACTGATGTAGCCAAGAGACCAGAGGAAGGTCGGGATCAGGATGATGGCGCCAGCGGCGATGGTGAACACGGCGATAACGGCCGCAACCACTGCACCGAAGGTTACCAGCGGAACGGAGCCCTCATAGGTCTTCTCTTCCTTGGCGGTTGCCAGGGTACCGAAGAACACAAAGCAGTTAATGAGAGCACCCACCGCAAACAGGATCAGACCCAGATAGAAATGCGGGGCTGCCGGCATTGGCGCGTAGGAGGTCATCATCACGCTGGAACCACCCTGCAGGATGGCGACCAATGTGGTGATGGAACCGATCATCATCAGCGCAAAACCCGCCCAGGCCCATCGCGGCGTCGCTAATCGACAACGCAGCAAGGTGGACGATGCGAAGTAAAGGATCGCCATCTCAAAGAAGATGATCCAGAAGATCAAGCAAGCAATACCGTGCGCGGTCAGCGCCAGATAGAACATGTCGGCGGGCAGCAGATGCACTGCTTGCCAACGCGTTAAGACAACGCCGATACCAAAGATACCGCCGATTAAAAGCCAAACCGCCCCCGCAACGGCGTTTGCCTTCATCAGACTTTCTGCGGGCTTATGAAAAAATAGCCCCGTGTCTGGACAGACTCGAAATTGTGACATTATTTATTCTCCTTACTTAACCCAGATCTTGCCCAACATGGTGTGATGCTGGATTCCGCAATATTCGTTACAGACAACGGTGTATTCGCCTGCCTTGTTAGGCTCGATAGTCACAACCATTTCGTAGCCAGGAACAACCTGCAGGTTGATATTGACGGGCTGCAAGGAAAACCCATGATTCCAGTCCATAGAGTTCAGATGAAGCCTGTACTTCTTGCCCTTCTCAAGCTCCAGCATGGGGTACCACTGCCACAGGCGACCCAGCATATAGACGTCACTGCCTTCCGGCGGTGCCACCACGGGAATACCGTTTACTTCACGGACCTTGTACTTCTCAACCATGGCCTGGGTCTTCTTCATGTAGGCGGCAGGCGTGGTCTGATAGGCCTCATTGGAAAGGTTCTGATTTCCATAGACATGCCAGTAAGGCATCATGAAAAACATGATCAGGCACCAAACAACGGCAAGACCAATCCAGTAAATCTCGGTTTTTTCTACCGGCTGGTTCCACCAGATTTTCTGGGCCGGCGGTGTAAATGAGCTCATTAGCTATCCCCCTTTATTCTAGTTAGCCACAGGGTAGGTGGCGACTTCCATAACACCCCAGACGATATACAAAACCGTGGGCATCGCGACACCGATAAACAGCAGCAAGAACGGATTATCGATCAGCTGCTGCATTGCCGGAATTCTCTCTTCTGGCGCCTCTTCGTTGGTATTCTCTTCAGCCATGAGCCGTCTCCTTAAAGTTGTTGTCAAATTATATTAGCCATAAACCGCTGCAGTTCCATCAGCATCAGCACCACCCCATCCGGGGCCCCTCCCTGGCGCTGTGATTTCAGGCACTCGGCAAAACCGCCTTGATTTTGACCCACCAAATCCTGGCCGGGCCCGCAGGCGCAACGCCTAACTCTAAATCACCACATGCAAATCACTTAAAAGCAGCTTCGCCAAGCACCTGAAATACCCGCTGTTTTTCTTAAATAGCAATTCTTACAGCAGCCTACTTGGGTTCCATGGCATTTAAGCATCGGCAGCGCAAATTCCCTTGACCTAAATCAATTGAATTGCGATTTTGCGTTAAAAGCCACAACCCCATGCGGCAAATAAAACACCCGCCCCACTAAGGCTTGCGCGGAGCCGGGCATCTGATAACATTCCGAGTCCTGTGTCAACCGCGGTGTTGGAGCTCTAGGCCGACCCCTCCTTTTAAAACATCAAACCCATTAAATTTAGTGATGACGACCCCTGTAAATCAAAAACCAGTCGCGATCTGGCTTTTTGTCTGTTGCGCTGCAATATTCGCCATGGTCCTGCTCGGCGGCGTTACCCGCCTGACGGGCTCCGGGCTCTCCATGGTGAAATGGGAACCCATCACCGGGGTGTTGCCGCCACTCAATCAGACGGAATGGAAGGAGGTCTTTGACCTTTATCAGCAGTCGCCAGAATACAAAAAGCTAAATTACCACATGGACGTGGATGCCTTTAAAGGCATCTTCTACTTCGAGTATGCCCACCGGGTACTGGGCCGCCTAATCGGATTTATCTTTCTGCTGCCCATGCTATTTTTCATCTTTACCAAGCGGGTAACCAGGAAACTGATACCCAAACTGATCACCATGTTCGTGCTTGGCGGGCTCCAGGGGCTCCTCGGCTGGTATATGGTCAAGAGTGGCCTGGTAAATCAGCCCAGCGTCAGTCAATACCGGCTGACCGCTCACCTGGGCCTGGCCATCGCCATCTATGCCTATATTATCTGGGTGGGCCTGAGCCTCTTTTATCAAAACTCGCCCAAGCCATCCATTTTGATTCCAGCAGGCCTGAAGCGCCTTGCAACGGGGATTTCAACCCTCGCCTTCATCACCATCCTGTCCGGTGGCTTTGTTGCCGGGCTCAGGGCCGGCTTCGCCTACAACACCTTTCCCACCATGAATGGTGAATGGATCCCTACCGGCATCCTGCAGATGCAACCCGCCTGGAGAAACCTCTTCGAAAACGGCATTACCGCGCAGTTCGATCACCGGGTGCTTGCCACACTGCTGTTCCTGCTGATACCCACCTTATGGTGGATCGGACGCAAGACCGAACTACCGAGGCATCTACAAATAGGATTTCACCTGCTGCTGGCCGCACTGGCACTCCAGCTTACCCTGGGCATTTCAACCCTGCTGCTACATGTCCCCATCCCACTGGCCTCGGCACATCAGGGAGGCGCCCTGCTGCTGCTGACAGCATCACTCTTCGTAACCCATCGGTTGATAAAGCTGCAGCCTTTCGGCAGCAGCTGACACCAACCAGGCTACTTAGCTTGCACCGAAAACCAATAATTGACACAGGTCAAGGATTGCCCCCGGCAAACTCCTTAAAAAGAACATCGTAGGAACATTTCTTCGTAGTAATGCTTTTGCTATAGTCCAGGTTGGCACCACCCCCCGGTGCCAGCCTGTTTTTTTATGCGCTCCCGCTTTAACCAACACAAAGCCAATCTCAATCCATGAAAAGAATCGCAATCCTTGCCAGCCTGCTTCTGCTTCCCCTTTGCGCCTTTGCAGAAGAGATTACTGGAGAGCATAAGCTCATCGACAACAAGACCATTGAGATCAATGGCCAGCAGATCCGCTTTTGGGGCCTGGATGCAGCGGACCTTGATCAGATCTGTTACACCAAAGGAAAAAAGCAGCGACCCTATCGTTGCGGTGCTACCAGCTTTGAAAAGATCGGGAAGATGCTGCAGAACCAGATCCTGACCTGCAAAGGCGACGAACGGGATGAAGAGGGACGTCTGTTGGCCATTTGTTACAGTTACGTGGGAAGGATCGAAATCGAGATCAATGAGCAAATGGTGCTAAACGGCTGGGCGGTATCAGATCCCAGTCAAGGCCCACGCTACAAACGCTTTGAAAATATCGCCAAGCGGCTGCGTGATGGGCTCTGGCGTGGTGTCTTTGTCATGCCCTGGGAGTGGCGTGCCGGCAACCATGAGCCACCCCCCATCAAGGATTGATCCAGCAGGACGAAACACCAGGCCACCGTTTATCGCCACGATACCAGTCCGAACCTGAAACAATGGGGAAACCGGGGTTTCAGCGCATTGAAGGCCGACCCGGCACCTATGCACTCATCCTCCGGAACCCTGGCAGCCATCTTATAGAGGTCGGGCGCCTGGGGAAGCTCTCGCTCACAACCGGCACCTATATCTATATTGGCAGCGCCTTTGGCCCTGGAGGTGTTGCCGCACGCTGCCAACATCATGCGCGATTATCCACCAACCCTCATTGGCATATCGACTATCTGCGCTCGGCCATGGAACTGGGTGAGATCTGGTTCAGCCACGACCCCCAGCGCCGGGAACATGAATGGGCCAATCTAATGGTGAAGGCACGGGGCGCACAACAGCCCTTTCCCGGCTTTGGCTCCAGCGATTGCAGCTGCCACTCCCATCTGTTCTTTTTCCCCTCGCCCCCATCATTTGACAGTTTCCGCCGCCGGGCCTACCGGACACTAACAAACCAGGGCCCGATATTGCGGGAAATTCTGGCCATCAATCATGGTCAGACAATAGAATGACCACCATCTCTCTAAAATAAAGATTTACGCACATGCCATATCTAATACCACTAAGCCTGCTGCTCCTGCTTATCAACCCAATCACCAGCTGGGCGGATGAAGAGAAGGTCATCCGCATACCCCCCCAGTCACTGGCACAGTGGTACAAACCCGACAATAAACGCCAGGTATGGCTGCATACCATGTTTCGCCTGCGCCGGGAGATGCAGGCGGTCAAGGAATATGCAGCCCAAGGGGATATGGCCGGAGTCCAAAAATGGGGGCAGCGACTGGTTGATGATTACCGCAAGATCCCCGAGATGGTGCCGGAGTGGGATGATGAGGTTGAGCTGGAGTGGGCCGACCACCTGGAAGGCGCCATCCAAAACGCAGATCTTGAGAAGGTTGCCCGTGCCACCAAAAAGCTGGGGAACAGCTGCAACGCCTGTCACCGCGAATACCGCCCCCTGGTGGCGGCCCTTTACCGCACACCCGATTACAGCAAGCTGACGGTTGCATGGGGAGAGAACACCACACTCAAGTTTACTGAGGCCATGGCGCAACTATCCCAGCTGGTAAACCGCATCAAGATTGCCACCGAGGACGGGAGCCAGGCACGCGCCTTAGAGGCGCTAGGGCAGCTGCAGCAAGGACTGGGGGATCTAGGGACAAGCTGTGACCGATGCCATCAAGACAGCCAACCCAAAGAACGCATCCTGGGGGCCCATACCCAGGAGCTCCTGGAGCAGCTGGAAGTCAGCATCAAAGAGGGCGAGAAGAAGCAGACCGGCAGGCTACTCGGCAAGGCAGCGGTGGTCGCCTGTGCCCGCTGCCACGGGGTTCATCGCACCTTGGGCAACCTAAAGACCTTCCTGGAGCCGCCGGATCAGAACTAGCTCGAGCTGGTTTCGGTCCAGGCATCTGGGGCGTAGGCCGGGCCCTTCTTTTCGGTATCCCTGTCTGTGCCCTGGTACCAATTGAGCTTATCCCGCAGTTCAACCACTTCACCCACAATGATCAGGGTGGGCGGTTTCGGCTGCTCGCGCTCGGCAATCTCGACAATGGTGGACAGGGTGCCGGTAAAGACCCGCTGTTCCGGAGTCGTGCCCTGTTGCACCAGGGCGATGGGCATCTCAGGCGAAACCCCGTTCTCGATGAGCTTGTCACGGATGAGGGGCAAGCTCAGCAGCCCCATGTAGAAGACCACGGTCTGATTAGGCTGGGACAGGGCCGTCCAGTTGAGATCCAGGCTGCCGTCCTTGCGGTGGCCGGTAACGAAGATGGCCGCATGGGCATAGTCGCGATGGGTCAGCGGGATGCCGGAATAGGTGGAACAACCGGAAGCGGCGGTGATGCCGGGCACCACCTGGAAGGGGATGCCCTCATCCACCAGGGTATCGATCTCCTCGCCGCCACGGCCAAAGATGAAGGGGTCGCCGCCCTTGAGCCGGACCACGCGCTTACCCTCCTTGGCCAGTCTGGCCAGCAGCTTATTGATATCCTCCTGCTGCATGACATGGTGGTCATTCTCCTTGCCCACATAGATGCGCTCCGCATCGCGGCGCACCATCTCCAGAACCGGCTTGGCAATCAGGCGGTCATAGACCACCACATCGGCCTGCTGCATCAGGCGCAGGGCACGGAAGGTCAACAGGTCAGGATCACCCGGACCACCACCGATCAGATAGACTTCGCCTACACCGGTGGAGGCACCCTGGTTCTCCAGGGCCTGCTCCATCATATGGTCCGCCTCTTCCCGATGACCGGAAAAAACCCGCTCCGCCACGCCACCCTGGAGTACTGCCTCCCAGAAGCGACGGCGATCGGTCGCATCGGTAATCTTTTCCTTCACCTGATGACGGAAACGACTGGCCAGTTCCGCCAGACGGCCGTAACCGGCAGGGATCAGGGACTCCAGGCGGCCACGGATCAAGCGCGCCAGCACCGGTGAGGCACCCCCGGTAGAGACCGCCACCACCACCGGTGAACGATCGATAATGGCCGGCATCACGAAGCTACAGAGTTCCGGTTGGTCAACCACATTCACCGGCATGCGCAGGGCATGGGCATCCTCGGAGACCTGGCGGTTCACCTCCAGGTTATCCGTAGCGGCAATCACCAGATGGGCTCCATCCAGATCCCCGGACCTATACTCACGGCCCTCATGGGAAATCACCCCCTCCTCCTTCCACTCGGTCAGGGAGGGTCCCAGCTCAGGTGAAATGATGCGAACGGATGCTTCCGCCTCCAGCAGTAGCGAAGCCTTGCGACTGGCGATCTCTCCACCGCCCACAACCACGCATGGCTTGTCTTTTATGTTAAAAAATATCGGCAAAAAATCCATCGGCAAAATTCATCTAAAAATCTATATTACGCCCGCCATCATCCGCGGGCCTCTCTGCTGCCTATAGTAACACTAACGCTTAGGGGCGTGGCCGTTCCAGGCCAGGGCATCTGCCCGATGCTTACCCCAGAGCCCACGCCGGGCGGCAATCGCCTCCGCCTCCATGCCCTCATAACGGCTCTTGAGATCGCCATCCAGCTTGCCGTAACGTAGCGCCACGGCATAGCCATCTTCGATCATCGCATCGTTAATGGCGCGACCCTTTGTATCATAAATCATCACCGGGATACGCCCATAACGATCAGGTTTATCCAGCGCCCCTTCCACCTGGATCCGGTCACCCGGCTTCACCAGGGTGGCGAGATGCTGTGTCGCGGCCGCACCGAGGGCCAGCAGGACCCCGGTCTCCAGACCAGAGGTCTGCACATCCCGCTTGAGCTTGGCGTTCTCGGCATCCTCCGGGGCATCGATGCCACTCAGCTGCAGCCGGGCGGTATTGCCATCGATCTGGGTCACCAGGGTATCCCCATCCTCAATCTTATCCACCACCAGGGTGACGGACCCGGCCGATGCCAGGGACAGATTCAGCAACAGGCAGGCTAGCAACAGACGCTTGATGAGATTCGGCATGGTTCGGATTCCGTAGCGCACAGCGGCTCGCCCCTAATGACTGGTGCCGCTGGAGCGGGTCAGCTTGTTGTGCACATTGTACTTGCCGGAGGGCTTGCGCATGGGCAGGCGCTTTACCTCCTCCAGGGTCTTGGCATCATAGATAATCACGGCGCCCTCATCGTCCCAGATACTCAGCAGGGCGTACTTTCCATCCTTGGTGAATTCCACATGGGCCGAGGTCTTGCCCGGCACCGGCTTCAAGGTCTTCACTATCTCCAGCGTGCGTTTGTCGATGACATGCATCAGATCTTTATTGGGGCCAAAGAAGACATCCACCCAGGCGTAGGGACTCTTCTCATGACTGCGCATAAAGAAGCCAGGGCCGTCGGTCTTGATCTCCTTCACCACCTTCCAGCTCTCCATATCAATAACGGTTACTAGCCCCTTTTTGATATTGGGCGTAGCCATCACTGGACGCCCCTTGTACTCCCAGGTAATAGCTGAGCTGAGATGCGGCATACCCGGCAGGACAACAGTATTGACTGCCCTCCTTAGATCCAGATCCACTACCTGGCCACCACCACTTCGGGAGGTACCGATGATCTGGCTGTAATCCTGGTTCATAAAGAAGTCATCCAGATAATCATCGGTCTTGATCCGCCGCACTGCAAATTGCTTTTCTTGGTTTCCTTCACCAGCGTCTGGATTGTAGTCATGCATCCAACCTGAAAAGCCCATTGGCGGCTGATCGGCATAGCTGATCTCCCATACCTCTTTGATGTCCTTCATAGCGGCAAAAAAGCTATCCCGTGGGGCAGCGGTATAGACCGCACTCACCCTGGAGGTTTGCTTCTTGAACTCATCAATTGCAGGAATGACCTTAAGTGGCTTGAGATCCTCAGCATCCAGCACCGTCAGTGTATGGGGCAGGTAGTTGGCGACAATGACATAGCGCCCATCTGCCGAGACCGCCAGGTTGCGGGTATTTATACCAGCCCGCACCTCAGCAACGTACTTCAGATTGTAGATATCAAACTTGCTGATCCAACCATCACGTGAGGCAAAGTAGACATAACGACCATCCGGGCCATATTTGGGGCCGCCATGCAGGGCAAAGCGGGTGGGGAAACGCTTGATGGGCTCGAAGGTGTCGCCGTTCAACAGCGTGGCATGATGATCACCCAGCTCCACCACCACAAACAGGTTGTCCATGCGCGCCTTAAACACCGGCTCATCCGACAACTCTTCAGGCTTAGCCGGCGTTAGGTGGCTGGCGAGAATCTCATCCATGCCCCAGCGCGGCATCTCCGCCAGTGGGGTATAGACGTAGTCCACCAGGGCCTGGACCTCTTCACTGCTGAGCTTATCCCTGAAGGGAGGCATCTGGGTGGCGACACGGCCGTCGGTGACGACCTTAACCGCGGCCTTTTTTCTCAGACGTTTGAGGTTCTGAGGCAGTAGTGCTGGCCCCATGGCACCCAGGCGGTCCGGGTTATGACACTGGGCGCAATGCTGTTTGTAGAGGGCGCCGACATCAACGGCGGCAGCGGCATTGCCTGCCCCCAGACAAAGAGCGAGCAGCAATAGGGCAAGGAAAGGCCTTATTGGC
>Ga0316190_10000792_pt1 | contig 22452 bp, 13 predicted proteins | sample Eddworburrow2_MG_FD_204929 | JGI IMG/M metagenome (GOLD analysis project Ga0316190, IMG submission 204929) | Coastal sediment microbial communities from Maine, United States - Eddy worm burrow 2 | ecosystem: Environmental > Aquatic > Marine > Coastal > Sediment | place: USA: Maine | collected... | reverse complement strand
CAGCGGTGTTTTTCGCACGCACCAGCCCAGCCTCAAGCATCGAAAAGCCTGCGGCCATCCACATAACGAGCACCCCGGTCATCAAAAAGTAAAAGGTGTCCAGGGCATAACTCAGTTCAGTTATCGCATCCACAATATATCCTCCGCCTTAGCGATCAGAGTGCGTCCGGACCGGTTTCACCGGTACGAATACGCACTACCTGTTCAAGACTGGAAACGAAAATCTTGCCGTCGCCGATCTTGCCTGTGTTGGCTGCCTTGGAAATAGCTTCAATGACCTTGTCGACCATATCTGCAGCTACGGCTGCCTCGAGTTTTACCTTGGGCAGAAAATCAACCACATATTCCGCACCACGATAGAGTTCCGTGTGACCCTTCTGACGTCCGAAGCCCTTTACCTCGGTCACGGTAATGCCCTGCACACCGATCTCCGACAGGCCTTCACGAACATCATCGAGCTTGAACGGCTTGATGATTGCTGTTACTAGTTTCATGAGTGTTACTCCTTGTGTTTAAAATGCCTGCCCCGCAGGGCAGGCCATGACCTGACAGGTTAAAGACTCTTGGAAATCGAGAAGATGACTGTGCTGTCACAGATCTTGCTGCTGTAGCAGTCGCCCTTGCTCAGATCGGTATCGACGTAGGACAGGTCGAAGTCCAGATCCCACATGGATTTGGATACACCTATGCTCCAGTCCGAGTAATTATCCGTATTACTGGAAAAGAATTTATCACCGTCATCGATAGTCTGGTAACCATAGTGTCCATTCAGGGAAAACTCAGCAGGCAGTTCATAGGAAGCACCCAGTTCAGAGTACCAGGCCGTACCGGTTGAATCGAAATAGTCGTCTGTGTAGGACACCCTACCGCTCAGAGAAACCGGACCAAGATCACCGGAAAGACCACCGTAGATCTCCCAGAATTCGATGTTTCCACCACCACCCGGATAATCGTAATAAATCGCGCCAACATCAAAAGACAGGCTGTCATTGATGTCGCTTGCAAAACCCGCGTAGTAGTCCAGTTCCAGACTGCCAGCAAAATCTACATTAGAACCCCAGGTGCCGATGTAGAAGCCGCTCTCATGGTTGTAGTCAAGACCACCCTGGATAGCGGGATTCCGGTCAGTCTGCGAAATACCGCGGAAACGGTAATCGGTTGTCAATGCTACATTGCCGGAAATCTCTGCCACAGAAGGCAGGGAAACAGTGGCCAACGCAGCTGCGATTAAAGTTTTCTTCATCATTTTCATTTCTCCAATTAAGTTGTGGTTAAACACTGTGCAATGGCTAACCACTGCTAACTGTGATTCAGGGGAAATCACTAACCCTCCGGTAAGCAGCAACCGTGCCAATCATATAATCCACAGACAATACAGAGAGATATCGTATTTATTTGGTTGCCATGATTTTATTTCGCCCCATATCAGTGCACAGCAATTACCGCACGCACCGTATTTGTGCACACGAAATGGCGCTGGACGTGTCCCGCGCCAATCGCTATGGTTAGCCCATGTTCAATACAAAATTCATCGATGATATCGCCCGCCAAATCAGCGAAGCGATCCCTGCAGGCGTCAAGGGTGTGCAGGCAGATGTGCAGAAAAACACCCACACCCTGTTGCAGGGCGCACTGTCCAGGCTGGACCTGGTAACCCGCGAGGAATTCGACGCCCAGTCACAGGTACTGGCTCGCACCCGCGAGAAACTGGAACAAATGGAAAAGATTGTTGCTGCGCTGGAAGAGCAGAACAACCAATAAAGCTGTCGCGGATGCGGCCCGCCATACCCCAATTCAATAATCCTGACTATCAGCATTCACCTACACTGATTGTCGAAAACGTGGAACACCCGCCAGGGATTCAGACGGTTATTCTGTAACTTCTGCAACCCGGATAGCACGCATGTCTCTCGCCATCATCTACAGCCGTGCCCGCGTGGGTATGGATGCCCCGCCGGTTACTGTCGAAGTTCACCTCTCCAATGGACTACCCGCTCTTTCAATGGTCGGGTTGCCTGAAACAGCGGTAAAGGAAAGCAAGGACCGGGTACGCAGCGCGATCCTGAATTCGCAGTTTGATTTCCCGGCACGGCGTATCACCATCAACCTGGCTCCGGCCGACCTGCCCAAGGAAGGTGGCCGCTTTGACCTGCCGATTGCGCTGGGCATCCTCGCGGCCTCAAGCCAGATCCCCGGGACTGAACTGGAACACTACGAGTTTGCCGGTGAACTGGCGCTGTCAGGTGAACTGCGCGCCATACACGGGGTTCTGCCAATGACGCTGCAGACACACATGGCAAGGCGCACTCTGGTCATTCCGGCCGAAAATGTTGCTGAAGCGATACTGGTAAAAGATGCACGGGTACTCGCGGGAGCGCACCTGCTCATGGTTACCGGGCACCTTACAGGCAGCCGGCGTCTGCAGTACGAAATGGCCGGCACACCGGCAACACCGGAAACGCCATCACCCGATCTTGCCGATGTTCGCGGTCAGCAGCATGCCCGGCGGGCACTCGAAATCGCGGCTGCAGGTGGTCACAACCTGCTCATGCTGGGACCACCCGGTACAGGCAAGTCCCTGCTGGCCAACAGACTGCCGGGCATCCTGCCGGAGATGTGTGAAGCAGAGGCACTGGAAGCCGCCACGATTGCATCGGTGAGTGGCAAACCGGTCGATACCCGCCACTGGAAACGCCGCACCTTTCGCGCGCCCCACCACACGGCCTCGGCCGTTGCACTGGTTGGTGGCGGATCCAACCCGGCTCCCGGTGAAATCTCGCTTGCGCATCATGGTGTATTGTTCCTGGACGAATTGCCGGAATTTGACCGCAGGGTACTGGAAGTCTTGCGCGAACCGCTGGAGTCCGGCCGCATCATGATTTCACGCGCGACACGACACACGGAATTCCCGGCACAGTTTCAACTGGTCGCTGCCATGAACCCCTGCCCCTGCGGGTTTCTCGATGACCCGTCCGGTCGCTGTCACTGCAATATCGACCAGATAGCACGCTACCGCCGGAAGATCTCAGGCCCGTTGCTTGATCGTATCGACATGCATATCAACATGCCGCGCCTGTCATATGCAGAACTGGAGGGACCGGCTGGTGAGTCGAGTACGGCCGTACGAGCTCGCGTGATCGCAGCACGGAAGATACAACAGCAACGCAGCCACGCATTGAACAGTCAACTGAGCAACCGGCAACTCGATGACATCTGTGAGTTGCAGCAAGCAGACCGGTTGCTGCTGCAACAGGCCATGGAACGCCTGCAGCTGTCAGCACGCGCTTACCACCGCATACTGAAAGTCGCGCGTACCATTGCCGATCTTGCCGGCAGCATCCCGATAGCGCGTGCACATATCAGTGAGGCCATCAACTACCGAAAACTGGATCGGTATTCGCGATAAAGGCCGCTACCAGCTTTTATGACAGCGCCGCCGCTGCAAGGAACGGTGATGCCCCGGGGTACCCGGGCAACCCCGCGCCCGGATAAACTTCTCCAGACCGTCACATCCCGTTCTTGAATACCTGCAGACTCGCCGCACCGCTTTCACGCACCCTGACCAGGGCTAATGCATATTCTCGCAGGACACCCAGGGCATAAGAAATCCGGTCACGGAAGTAGCGGTCTGCCTCGGCATTGTTTTTTTCCACGTCCGCATTCAGCACACTCTCCACATGGCGCACAATAACGTGCTCAGGGATATAACAGAGCCGGTTATTCTTGTAACTGCTCATTCGCAACTCCGCCACCGGATAGGCGCCGCCATCAGCCGAAGACACCGTCACGATGAGTGCCGGTTTATGTGCCAGTTCACCCTTGCTCCACATCAGAAAGAAGTTCTTCAGGCCGGCGGGAACCTGCCCGTGCCACTCCGGGCAAACGATAACAAAACCATCGCTGGCACCCAGTTGTTTCGAGATGGGCTCCAGACGTGCCGCCCAGTCGGGATCTGCTGCCCAGATACTCTCATCCCACAGCGGCAAGGGATTGCCGGCCAGCAAGTACAACCAGGTTTCATCGCAAAGACCCTGTTCTTCGAGCGCATGCTGAATATACCGTGACACCTTCTCACTCTGTGAGTTGCTTCTATGGCTGCCGCTGATGATGCTGATTTTCATGGATTCATCCTGGAAGTTATTGACGGGCACAAGGATAGTACCGCGATTACCCCGACTCGGGCATCAGGTGAAAGCCCAGGACAGTGAAATGGAACCTTTTGCTATATCTAGCCGGGTAGGCTCGATTACTCCTTAACCGCCGATTTGCCGACAATCCCCATGATGCCTTCATGAATATCCACGATCTCGGTTTCATTAAGTAGCTCAGACAGCCTTAACGTGGTGGTACGCTGCCGCTCTGCGAGCAGGATAGCCATATGGTGGATGAGTTTATAGGCCACCAGGTGATTATCATCAAGCAACTCACCAAAGGTGTCGCGCCGCACACGAAGCACCACGGAATCTTCAGTTGCACGTATCGTTGCAGAACGTGGCAAGCCATCGAGGATCGACATTTCGCCAAAGCAGTCTTCTGGCCCAATCACGGCTATCTTTTTTTCGCCCCCGGCCCCGTGCTTGAGGACTTCCACTGTGCCCCTGTACAATACGAACCAGGCATCACCCGGATCGCCCTCGCTGAATATGATATCCCCTGCCTGATATTGCTCTACCTCAACAACATGAATGATTTCCTGAATCTCCGCTGGATCGAGTTTCTCGAACATCGGTGTTTCAAGAAGAAAGGTAATCAGTCTTTCACGTGTAACTACTGTTTCCATGGTCCCCTCCGGACATATTGAACAGGCCGAGTCAACATTTCCCTTTGTCACGCAGCCATTTACCTGGCCACCCGCGTTTGCAAGATTTCTGATGTCCCGGGTATATTCCTGACCTTTTCGAGGCTAGATTCTTTTGTGGCAGGTGACCTTGATCTGTATCAAAAAAACATTATTCCAGGCGGTTGATACCCGCCACACGGGAAAACATGGCACCCGGAACGCGCACCTTCACAGTAAAACTTCAGTCTGCCGAACCCTGATGACCGCCCCCAGGCCTGCAGATATTATTTCTTATCTTTCAGATTGTTACGACACATTCCGGCCAGCACAGGCACCCTCAGATCACTTAAGTTTCCAGTGCCTTTGCCGTAACCCTGATGACGTCGCATACATGGCCACCACTGTGGTCGCATGGGAAAAGCATTCTCCAGGGACCCGCTTTGCAACTTCAATCCAAACTACTGATACTGCTGATACCATTGATTGTTTTACCCCTCCTGGTGCTGGGCTGGGTGGCCTACAGCCTGCTGATGGAAGATGCACGCAATCGCACCCAGTACCAGATGTCCACCCTGCTGAAACAGATCGAGTCTCAAACCGAAACAAAGTTACGTACCGCACGCGCCAACGCCAGTCTGTTTGCAAGCAACAACCTGATCAAAGAGTACATCAGTGAACCGGCAACTTCCGATGTTCGCGACACGCTGCAACAACAAGCCATGGATCTGCTGTTCAACTATCAGCTGGCATATCCCGAATATTATGAAATACGTATTATCACAAGCGACGGCAAGGAACAGTTAAGATCCGTACTGGGCAATATTGAGAACCGGACAACGGACGAGTCCTCAAGCAGTTACTTCATAGACACTACCAGCAACCCTGATGTTATTTACACGACATTTTACCGCAACCCGGATAACGGCCAACCGGCACTGCTGACCAGCAAACCCCTGTACCTGCCAAACAGCACGGAGACTCACGGACAGAAAGAGCTCTACGGTTATTTAATGTTAACCGTCAATCTGGGCTTCCTGGAAGCACAGTCAATAAACAATAAATTTAGCGGGAACGGTAACGTCTTTTTCACAAATGAAACCGGTACCATCCTGTTCCATCCGCCAAGCATAAAATTTGACGAACAGCTACCGGTGACACTGTTCAATCAGTCAAAATACAAAGCCAATGGCAGCTACCGAATAGCGGGGAAATTTCAGGGTAAAAATACTTACTTCCAGACCATAAAGCTGCATGACCGGCTCTATGCCTTTGTTGCTTACCAGGAAGATGAACTGCTGGCAAGGAGCATCAATCTTGGATGGACGGTTACCCTTATTACCTTCACCGCGATCCTGATAGCCACGACCTTTCTGTTTGGCACCCTCAAGAAACAACTGATCACACCTATCCGGAAACTCAGCCGTGCTGCCAGCGAAATGGGCCGCGGACAGGTACTGGTACCGATTGATATAGAGACCAATGATGAAATTGGCGAACTGGCGACAACATTCAGGGAAATGGGCAAAAACCTGAATCACTACCATGAACAGGTGCGTTACGTCGCCTACCATGACAGCCTGACAGGACTCCCCAACCGGGTGATGTTCAAGGACTACCTGAACAGGGCAACTGCAGAAGCACGACGTGATCTGCAGGAACTGGCCGTGCTGTTCCTGGATCTTGATAATTTCAAACGCATCAACGATACCCTTGGCCACCAGTCCGGCGACAAACTGCTGGAAGCCTTTGCCGACAGGCTGTCACAACACCTGCGGGAAACAGATGTCATTTCCCCGCCTTCACGGCAAGATGCTTCCAGGGTGGTCGCACGCCTGGCTGGCGATGAATTCATCATTCTTTTGCCCAGGACGAACGGGCCTGGCGAGGCACAGAAAGTCGCCTGCCGTATTCTCCAGTCACTCTCGGAACCCTTCGTTATCTCGATGCAGGAACTCTATATCAGCGCCAGCATCGGCATAGCCATGTACCCGGGTGATGGCGAGACCTCCGGGGAACTGCTGAAGAATGCAGATATTGCGATGTATCACGCCAAAAAACTCGGGCGCAACAACTTTCAATATTACTCCAGTAAACTTAACGAAGAATCAGCTGAAAAGCTGAAGATAGAGGGCAAACTGCGCCATGCACTGGAAAACAACGCACTGGAATTGCATTACCAGCCACAGATAAATCTCGCCACCGGGCAAATCTCGGGGGTCGAGGCACTGTTGCGCTGGGAGGATCCGGAGCTTGGCAGGATTGGGCCGGATGTATTTATACCCATTGCCGAGGAATACGGCCTGATCGTGCAAATAAGCGAGTGGGTCATCAACGAGGCCTGCCACCAGGTACAGCAATGGATAACGGCATTTAAATTCCCGCTCACCATGTCAATCAACATATCTGCCGTCCATTTTAATAACCAGAGCCTTGAAGCCATGATTGCAGCCGCCCTGGTCACTACCGGACTGAATCCCAGACACCTGGAACTTGAATTGACAGAAACAAGCATCCTGCAGGATCTGAATCAGGCAACCGAGACTCTCGATGCATTCAAGAGCATGGGCCTGAAGCTTGCACTGGATGACTTCGGAACCGGATATTCATCGCTCAGCTACCTGATGAAACTCCCCTTTGACAGGCTCAAAATCGACCAGAGTTTTATTCGCAACCTGAAAACGGAAACCAAGGGTACGGCCATTGTCTCTGCCATCGTCAGCATGTCCCACAGCCTGGGCATGTCAGTGATCGCAGAGGGCGTGGAGCAAAAAGGGCACATGCGCATCCTGCGGCAGATGCATTGTGACCATGTGCAAGGCTATTATCTGTCACGACCACTGACCGCAAAAAGATTCGAAGACTTCATCCATCACAGGACTAAACAAAGCGCCTAGTGACACACCCGCCCGCATTGCGGTGCCGGCCACTATTTCCAGGATGGAAGACACAGGCAAGTACGGTCATTCCGGCATCATCAACACAGCACGCCGATCTCTGTGTTTGCCTTGCGTAAATTCCTGGCAAACAGTCGCAACAGGTTTCCCAGAACCTTGACCTTGATCTGGCTGTGATCCGTCATCATGGCATCGAAATCATCAATATCCAGCTTGTAGCAAAGTGCATCCGCATCCACAGTCACCGCCGCCGAACGTTCTGCGCGTTCAATCCAGGCCATCTCGCCGAATACCAGTCCCTGCGACAGCGTAGCCACGCGCCTGGTCTTGCCCTCAGGCAGATTGATTTTGATACTGACCTGACCCTGCGCAAGCAGATATAACTCGCTCGCGGATTCGCCCTGCTTGATGATTGTCTCGCCCTGCCTGTACCACTGCTTCGTCAGCTTGCCGGTGAACACATCAATTTCGTCAGCGCTCAGACCGTCAAACAGCTCAAATCTCTCCAGAGGGGTCGGACCAACCGCGACATCCTCCTTGCCCAGAATACGGGTTTCACAATACTCCAGTGCATAGTCATCGTCATAGCTGCGCCACAATGACTCATCAACCCCCTTTATTTTCCTGCGAATATACTTGCCAAGCTGTGGAAATGTACCACTATTGGTGAACACCAGCTGTTTGTGAGTAGCGGCAAGCTTCATCAGCAGCTGATAAAACAGTCGACAGGTACTCTGATCAAGCGTCAGGACACGTTTGCAATCAATGATGAAGTAGTCGACTTCCTGACTGCTGTTGACGACTTCATTCACAATGACTTCAGTTGCAGAAAAATTCAGATCACCCTGAATCTCATAGACCCGGATACGATGCCCCTCCTGTTGCAGACGTTCACGGTCGCTGGCATCGCGCAGGTGCCTGGACGTGACATCTCGACCATTATAGGAACGTCGAATAACGGACTTTCCAGGTTGTACCACATTGAACATATGCAGATTGAAATCCATGGATATCCTGTTGCAGACCTCGATACCCCGTACACTGTTGCCACGCTTGTCCAGCGGCGGCGAAAACACCCCAATTCCCAGTTTTCCGGGTAGCACTGCGACTACGCCGCCGGCAACGCCACTCTTGGCAGGCATACCGACCTTGTAAATCCACTCTCCGGCAAAATCATACATTCCACAAGACCCCATCACACTGAGCACACTTTCAACGTACTCACCTCGTATGGCACGTTCCTGCGTCAATGGATTGAGACCCGCATTCGCCAGTGTTGCACCCATAATCGCGAGGTCACGACAATTGACTGACACCGAGCACTGCTTGAAATACAACTCGAGTGTCTCGGTGGGATCTTCGTCGAGAATACCGAAATTTCTCAGCATGTAACCGATTGCACGGTTGCGAAACCCGGTTTGACTCTCGGACCGGTAGATCGCCTCGTCTATCGTCAGGGGCCTCCCGGCATAGGCCGACATCATATCCATGACACGGTTGATCTTTTTGTCAAAGTCGTGTCCCATGACCTGTCCGGCAGAGGCAATGGCACCGGCATTGATCATCGGGTTCGCCGGCCTGCCGCTTGCAGGATCAAGACTGATGGAATTGAAGGCATCACCGGTCGGTTCCACGCCGATTTTTTTCAGCATATCGGTCCGGCCATTGTCCTCCAGTGCCAGCCCGTAGACGAATGGCTTTGATATAGACTGGATCGTAAACTCATGCCGGCTGTCTCCAACCTCGTAGACATGCCCTTCGGTTGTTGCCACGGCAATACCGAACGAATCACTATCTGCCTTGGCAAGCTCGGGTATGTAATCTGCAACCTCACCCGAATCAAGGCCCGCAAAGCGGCCCCTGAGATCATGCAGGTAGTCCATGATCGGTGAATCTATGGCAGCCACACCTCCTGTGGCAGTTGCACTTCGAGTGGAATTTTTCATTGACTGTAGCATGTGCAATTGAAGAAAAAGTAATGGCGGATGAAGCCGCCGCTGCGCATTCGTTATAAATTTAAAGTTTGATTACGCCATAACGGGCCTTGTACAAGTGCAGCCTTCATTGGGTGCACCCGACACCTGACTGTCTACAGAGAGCAAAGAACATGCCATTGATGCCCTGCTCACTACGCAGTCACAGGATATCCTGGAAAGCGAAGGCTTTAGCATTTACGATCAATCAGTTGAAAAACACACACGGCTTCTCGACCTGTCAACCGTATTCATCAGAGCATTCCGCAAGCCAGCGCACGGCGACGTCCTGTCAGTTTGCAGTGCAATATTGAGGGAACCGCCCCATCCTGGTGCGTCAATTACCCCTGCAGCTTTCCCCTGACTGGCTGCCCGCCTGTACTGCTCACCACCCCACTTTCGCTCCCTGGATAATTAAAATTAAAAACAGTTACTTGGAAACCTGACAGCATGGCACACAAACGGCATGTACTCATCGGCATGCTTCCTGCATCACTACTACCACTTAACAGTCATTACACTATTTTTCAGTGCCTCCTGCTGCAAGGCACTTGGCCATACACTGAATCAACAGCAGATGACTGCCGTGGCTCAAGAGGATCAGAGGGTGAATGCACAACCAGCGTCTGTCACACCTGCGTCGATCGGAAGCATCAACCGCACGGCTCTGGATAAAGCCTCAATCAAGCGCGCGTTTCTGGATCACCTGTTTTTCCTGCAGGGGAAATTCCCCTCTATAGCAACATTCAACGACTATTATCTGGCCCTGGCCTATGTCGTGCGTGACCGCCTGCTGCATCGCTGGATCAATACTGCCGCTACATACACCCGGGAAGGTTCGCGTACCGTTGCCTACCTCTCCGCCGAGTTCCTGATGGGTCCACATCTTGGCAACAACCTGGTCAATATGGGTATTTTCGATACTACCGAGGAAGCCATGAAAGAGCTCGGCCTGGAGCTGGAACAAATGCTCGATCAGGAAGAGGAACCGGGGCTAGGCAATGGCGGACTGGGGCGACTCGCTGCCTGTTACCTCGATTCCCTGGCGACCCTGGAGATGCCTGCACTGGGATACGGGATCCGCTATGAGTATGGCATTTTCCACCAGGAGATCCGTGATGGTCAGCAGTTCGAACTGACAGACAAGTGGCTGCGCTTTGGCAATCCCTGGGAAATCATCAGGCCGGAATGGACAGTCGAGGTGAAGTTCGGCGGCCACACTGAAAGCTATATCGATGAACAGGGCCGGCAGCGGGTACGCTGGCACCCGGACAGGGTCGTGATGGGCATACCGTATGATACCCCGGTACTGGGCTGCCGCTGTAATACCGCAAACACACTCAGGCTGTGGCGTGCAGATGCGCCGGAGTCATTTGACTTCACTGCATTCAACGAGGGCGATTACTACCGCGCAGTCGAAAGCAAGGTCGCTTCCGAAAACCTGACCAAGGTACTCTATCCCAACGATGAGCCGGCACAGGGCAAGCAATTGCGGCTTGAGCAACAGTTCTTTTTTGTATCATGTGCACTGCAGGACATGATTCGCATACTGCTCCGGCAACGACTGCCGCTGGACAGGTTTCATGAGAAGTTTGCCATTCAACTCAATGACACCCACCCCGCCATTGCAGTGCCGGAACTGATGCGCCTGCTGGTCGACGAGCACGACATGGACCGGGATGTCGCCTGGAAGATCACCGAAAAGACCCTCGCCTACACCAACCACACCTTGCTGCCTGAAGCCCTGGAATGCTGGCCGTTGCCACTGTTTGCAAGCCTGTTGCCACGTCACCTTGAAATCATCTACGAGATCAACGAGCGCTTTCTCGACAAGGTGCGCATCTGGTGCCTGGGCGATCACGGGCGTATTGCACGCATGTCTATCATTGGTGAAGAAGGTGAACGCTCGATACGCATGGCGCATCTGGCCTGTGTCGGCAGCCATGCGATCAATGGCGTCGCGGAACTGCATACAGAATTACTTAAAACCAGTGTGCTGCACGATTTTCACGATTTCTCGCCAGAAAAATTCTGCAACAAGACCAATGGTGTAACGCCACGACGCTGGATCGTGCTCGGTAATCCACGCCTTGCAGCGCTGCTGGATGACACGCTTGGAGATGGCTGGCCGAAAGACCTGGAGATGCTGCGTGGCCTGGAACCGCTGGCAGAGGATGCGAACTTCCGCGCTCGCTGGCGTGATATCAAGCATCACAACAAGGTCAAGCTCGCGCACCACCTGCGACAATGCACCGGCATCGCCGCCGACCCCGGCTCACTGTTCGATGTACAGGTCAAACGAATCCACGAATACAAGCGCCAGCACCTTAACGTGCTGCACATCATCGCACTGTACAAACGCATCAGGCAGGACCCCGATAGCGTCGTTCTGCCACGCACCTTTATATTTGCCGGCAAGGCAGCGCCGGGCTACCACATGGCCAAATTGATTATTCGCCTGATTACCGGCGTTGCGGATATCGTCAACAGGGATCCGGCAGTGCATGGACGCCTCAAGGTGATCTTCCTGCCGAACTTCAATGTCAGCAAGGGTCAGCGAATCTACCCGGCCGCTGATCTGTCGGAGCAAATCTCCACTGCCGGCAAGGAAGCCTCCGGGACCGGCAACATGAAATTCTCCATGAACGGGGCACTGACCATCGGCACACTGGACGGCGCCAACATCGAGATCAGGGATGCAGCAGGCAGGGAGAACTTCTTTCTGTTCGGGCGCACGGCTGACGAAATCGATGCGCTGGCAAGGGAACAGCGCAGCCCTGCTGAATTCATCCGGGAAAATCCGGAACTGCAGGAGGTACTGCAATTGATTCGCAGCGGCATGTTTTCAAAGGGGGATCCGGGCTTGTTCCAGCCGTTGCTTGACTCGCTGCAGCATCAGGACCCCTACTACACCTGTGCGGACTTTGCGTCATATCTTGCATGCCAGCAACAGGTCTCGAACGTGTTCCAGGATGAAGACCAGTGGACACGGATGTCGATACTGAACACAGCTCGCATGGGACGGTTTTCTTCAGACCGGTCCATACAGGAATACAGTGATGACATCTGGAAGCTGTCACCCGTCCCGATTCAGCTGGAAGGGAACGACGGACTCGGATTTCTGCAGAGCTTGCAATGAGATGGGCATAGACTGGAAAAAATATGACCCGGGAGAGTTTTACGACGAACTCATCAGCACGCCCGGTTATGCCCGCGTACCGGCGCGCCACCTTGCTGCATGGTTGCGTTCACTGACGCAGGAAGAATTGCAGATGCGCAAGCTCGATGCCGAGCTGGCCATTATTGACAAGGGTGTCACGTTCACGGTCTATAGCGACGGCGAGAACATTGACCGCGCCTGGCCATTTGACATCATCCCGCGGACCATGCCGATACGCGAATGGCGTAACATCGAAGCCGGACTGAAGCAGCGCCTGCAGGCGCTCAACCTGTTCATCAACGATTTGTACCATGAGCAAAAAATCATCCGTGACCGCATTATCCCCAAATCCCTGATTGCCGGATCAACAGGCTTCCGCAAGGAATGCATCGGCATCACCCCCGCCCACAAGGTCTGGGCACATATCTGCGGCAGCGACCTGGTGCGCGACAGCGACGGTACAGTGTATGTGCTCGAGGACAATCTGCGCGTGCCTTCCGGCGTTTCCTACATGATCGAGAACCGCGAGGTCACCAAGCGCATCCTGCCGGAACTGTTCGAGAACAACAACATACTGCCGGTGGACGACTATCCCGACCAGCTGCTGAGTATGCTGCAGTCGATCACGCCTAACCGGCGCGCTCGCCCGGAAGTCGTGGTACTCACACCCGGCATCTACAATTCGGCCTATTTTGAGCACGCCTTCCTCGCGCGCAGCATGGGCGTGGAACTGGTCGAGGGTACCGACCTGATGGTCGACAAGGATGACTGCGTCTACATGAAGACCATCCAGGGCATGGCACGTGTCGACGTCATCTACCGGCGCATTGATGATCTGTACCTTGACCCGGAGGCATTCATACCGGAGTCAGCACTCGGCGTTCCCGGTCTCATGCGTGCATGGCGCAAGGGTAATGTTGCGCTGGCCAATGCGCCGGGTTGCGGGGTCGCCGATGACAAGGTTGTCTATTCCTATGTACCCGACATCATCCGCTATTACCTCGATGAGGCGCCGCTGCTGCCGAACGTACCAACCTACCGCTGTAACGACAAGAGGCAACGCGAACACGTACTCGCCAACCTCGAGACCATGGTGGTCAAACCGGCGAATGAATCAGGTGGCTACGGCATGCTGGTAGGCCCGCAGTCAACCGCGATCGAGCGTGAGGAGTTTCGCAGACTGATCAGCGTCAACCCGCGCAACTACATCGGGCAGCCGGCGCTGACGCTATCGACGGCGCCGACCCTCTGCGATCACACGGTGGAACCAAGACATCTGGATCTGCGGCCTTTCATCCTGCAGGGCAAGGACACCTATGTCACCGCGGGCGGGCTGACCCGGGTCGCCATGACGCGCGGCTCGCTGGTTGTCAATTCCTCCCAGGGCGGTGGCAGCAAGGATACCTGGGTCGTGGACAACGAGGGCTGATGATGCTGTCACGGGTTGCCAGACGCATCTACTGGATGGCGCGCTATATCGAGCGCGCCGAGAATACTGCACGACTCGTCAATACCTATTATTTCCTGCTGCTTGACCTGCCGCGCGGCACCCGGGTGGGCTGGGAACTGCTGCCCGTAATCACCGGCAGCTATGAGCAGTTCGCTAATCACTATCAGCGCCATGACGAGCGCAATACGGTAAAGTTTCTGCTGGCCGACAGTTTCAACACGGGCGCACTGATCAGCTCGATTGCGAATGCACGTGAAAACTGCCGCACTTCGCGCGAAGTGCTGCCCGGTCACGCCTGGGAACAGATCAACGAGTTGCAGTTGTATGCGACCGCCCACGTGAGCGATGCCCTGCCGCGACACGGCCGCTTCAGGTTCCTGACGGAAATCATCCACCGCTGCCAGCAACTGACCGGTCTGCTTGCCGGCACCATGAGCCATGATCATACCTACGATTTTGTCCGCCTCGGACGTAATATCGAGCGCGCCGACATGACCACCCGCGTCATCGATATCGGCGCCATGAGCCTCAAGGACAGTGTGGAGTCGAGCAGTCTCGATGTACACGTCTGGACCAGTATGCTGCGCGCACTCAATGCCTACCAGATGTACCGCAAGGATGTGCAGCATGGTGTGCACTGTGCGGATGTTGTCGGCTATCTGTTACAGAATGATTATTTACCTCGCTCCGTTACACACTGCCTTGACCAGGTCGAGGAATGTCTTGGTGACCTGCCACTGCACAAGGACACACTGAAACCCGTGCGCGAGGCACGCCGGCATCTGTCGCGCATCAAACCGGGCACGCTTGATGCCGGGACACTGCATGCAGAGGTCGACCGGCTGCAAGTCTCGATATCCGCAATACATAAACAGATTCGCGATACCTGGTTTCCCTGACAATGACCCGCAACACAACCGACCACGGCACCTCGACATGACCGACTCAATCGCCTACCCGCGCCAGGGCGACAAGCTGAACTCGGATTTTTTCGAGGAATACCTGCTGCGACTGCTGCAGGAGCGCGACCGCAGTGGCCTGACCGACATGATCGACCAGATAGAGGCCATCATGATCACTGTCGACCCCGGCCAGTCTATCCGCTACATCGGCGAGCTCGCACTGATGACGCCCTATCACTACCTGGTAACGCTGGAAAGCAAGAGTCACTGGACGCACATCCTGCGCATCGATATGAATTCGCCGGACTTCCTGATACGCGAGGTAAAGGACCGGCGCACGCGTGGCATCTTTCGCAGCCTCAACGAGGTCTACCCCATCGGCGCGCGCAAGCCCAACAGCCGCTACATGGGGGAAATCCTGCGCGTGCAGGACCTGCACGGCGTGGTCGATTGCCAGCAGCAGCGGGAATTCCGCTTCTTCTCCCAGGACGAGGTACGCAAACTGGAACTGCCTGGCAACCTCGCTGTCGTCAAGCCGTCCCCCTACACCCACAACATCGTCTGCTACATGGAGCGCCCGCCCGACCAGCTGCGCGTCTACGCCCTCGGTAACAGCAGCATAAATCCCGAGGTACAGGTGGCCTACCTGGCCGCCAAGGAGTTGCAGAAAAAACTGCGCATAGACGACCTGATCCTGCCCGTCGATCATCTCGCCACTCGCATCTACAGCCAGAACCGTGAGGTTGCGATCCTCGAATGGCTGTCCCTGTCGAGTTACTATTACTGGGGTTCCTACGATATCAGCGACCAGAACTCTTCGACGAATGTTACCAAGAACGTGCACCACACCAGCGAGATACACAGTCCGGCGAAGGTATTCACCGCCAACAACACACCCTACTTCGTCAATCATCTTGAAGGGCTGCCCTCGCCCACCGAGACCTTTGTGCGCAACTACGGCCCGCGACTGCATCACATCGCCCTGGCCGTACGTGACGGTGAAACCGGTGGCAGGGAAAACATAGAACATGTCGTCAGCCAAATCGCTGCCCAGGGGCGTGATTTCCTGCTCGACGTCATTGGGTCCAGGGATCAGGGACTGAAACAGATCTTCTCCAGCGCCTCGGAGCATTCCTCCCTCATCATCGAGTACGTGCAGCGTTTCGGTGATTTTCAGGGCTTCTTCACCAGGGATAATGTTGCGGAACTGACACAAGCCGCGGGCGTCGAGGAGGAACTGCTGGAACTGCAGGCGCAGTCGCGGGTAGTGCAAGGCGCGGCCCGCCAGCCATAATAAACATCCCTGGAGCAGGACATGTAATGGCATTCACCGGCCAGCCTGCAACAGCTGCCGGGCCCGATGGCCGCACACGGCAATAGCGGCACCGCTATCCATGCTCGATATGGACCCGGCTGTGCCCGCCTGGCGAGCCCCCTAATCCGTATAGAAAAGTGCATAATGGCAATATTCAAGACAGTATTTTAACGAGACAGGAATACCATGGCGATCAGAGTCGCAATCAATCACCGGACCGAATACCGCTTTGATCGTCCGGTCCGGGTAACCCCCCATGTCGTACGGCTACGGCCGGCCCCGCACACGCGTACCCCCATCGAGGCCTATTCCCTGCAGGTCATGCCGGAGAAGCACTTCATCAACTGGCAGCAGGACCCGTTTGGCAACTATCTTGCCCGGATCGTGTTTCCCGATCCGGTACGGACCATGTCGTTTGAGGTAGACCTGGTTGCCGAGATAATTACCATTAACCCGTTTGATTTCTTTGTGGAAGAATATGCCGCGCACTATCCTTTTAACTACACCCCGCACCTGCGCAAGGAACTGGCCCCCTACCTGGAAATCACCGAGGACGGCCCGCGGTTGCAAAAATGGCTGGCCGCTGTCGACCGTTCGCGGCAGGGAATCAATAACTTTCTGGTCGATCTCAACAAGCGCCTGGAGCGGGACATCGACTATGCCATCCGCATGGAACCCGGTATCCAGAGCTGTGAGCACACCCTTGAAAAGGCACTCGGTTCCTGCCGTGACAGCGGCTGGCTACTGGTACAGATCCTGCGCCACCTCGGGCTGGCGGCACGCTTCGTCTCCGGCTATTTGCTGCAACTGACGCCGGACGAAAAATCGCTGGACGGCCCCTCTGGCACAGATCATGACTTCACCGACCTGCACGCCTGGGCCGAGGTGTATGTACCGGGCGCAGGCTGGCTGGGCCTGGACCCGACCTCCGGCCTGTTCGCCGGCGAGGGGCATATCCCGCTGGCCTGTACACCGCACCCCGTCAGCGCAGCACCCATCACAGGTGCAACCGATGAATGCAAGGTGGAATTCAGCTTTCACAACCAGGTACAGCGTATCCACGAAGACCCGCGTGTCACCAGGCCCTACACCGACACCCAGTGGGAAATCATCCAGGCCCTGGGTCACAAGGTCGATGCCGACCTCGAGACAGGCGACGTGCGCCTGACCCTTGGCGGTGAACCGACCTTCGTCTCCATCGATGACATGGAATCCCGGCAGTGGAACGATGCCGCCCTGGGAAAGCACAAGCGCGAACTGGCCGGTGACCTGCTGCTGCGCCTGTGGCGGCGCTTCGCACCCGGCGGCCTGCTGCACTACGGGCAGGGCAAATGGTATCCGGGTGAACCCTTGCCGCGCTGGTCGCTGAACTGCTTCTGGCGTGTCGATGGCAAGCCGGTGTGGCGAGAACCGGCTCTGCTGGCGCAGGACGGTGTTGATTACGGCTGCGGAACATCCGCGGCACGGCAATTTACCACCCGGCTGACCCGCAAGCTGGGCCTGGCGGAACAGTATCTGCTCCCGGCCTACGAAGACACCCTGTACTATCTGTGGAAAGAAAGCGAACAGCCGGCCAACGTGGACCTGCTCGCGACCGACCTGAAGAACCCGAAAGAACGCCGCCGGCTGGTGGAACTGCTCACAGGTGACCTCGGTGAACCTGCCGGCTTTGCGCTGCCCGTGCGCTGGGACGATCCCCGCAGCCGCTGGCAAAGCTGTCGCTGGGAATTTCGCCGTGGACAGCTGTTCCTTGCACCCGGCGATTCACCCATGGGGTTGCGACTGCCTCTCGACGCCCTGCCCTGGATAGCCGAGGAGGAACGCGATATCGAACCGGAACGTGACCTGTTCGAGCCCCGCCCGGCACTGGGGGACTACTACGGCGAAGTGGCCAGACGTTTCAGCCATTTACAGGCGGCGCAGGACAACCACCCGGAAATCATGCAGCAGGAACCTGCAGACAAGGTGACTCGCGGGCAGCGTATCAGCGTGATCCACACTGCCCTGTGTGTCGAGGCTCGCCAGGGTATGTTGCGGGTATTTCTGCCACCGCTTACCCACCTGGAACACTATCTGGACCTGCTCGCCGCAGTGGAGCTAACCGCCGCTGAACTGCAAACACCGGTTCGCATTGAAGGCTATGAACCGCCACGAGACTGGCGTATCCGCAAGCTGGCCGTGACCCCTGACCCCGGTGTCATCGAGGTCAACATCCATCCGGCGCACAACTGGGTGGAACTGGTCGAGAGCACCGAGGCCCTCTACGCCGAGGCGCGCCTGGCACGGCTGGGGACGGAGAAGTTCATGCTCGACGGCCGACACACCGGTACCGGTGGCGGCAACCACGTCACCCTCGGTGGCGCCACACCGGCCGACAGCCCCTTCTTGCGGCGCCCCGACCTGCTGCGCAGCCTGCTGACCTACTGGCAGCACCACCCTGGCCTGTCCACACTGTTCTCCGGCATGTTCATCGGTCCTACCAGCCAGGCCCCGCGCGTTGATGAGGCCCGCGATGACAGTCTCTACGAGCTGGACATTGCCTTTCAGCAGATGCCGGACGGAGAGGTAACGGAACCGTGGCTGGTCGACCGGCTGTTACGCAACCTGCTGGTGGATATGACCGGTAATACCCACCGCGCAGAGTTCTGTATTGACAAGCTCTATTCACCCGATTCAGCGACCGGGCGCCTTGGCCTGCTGGAATTCCGTGCCTTCGAAATGCCGCCCCACGCGCGCATGAGCCTGGTACAGATGCTGCTGCTGCGCACCCTGATCGCACGCTTCTGGGCCCGGCCCTACCGGCATAAACTGGTGCGCTGGGGTACGGAACTGCATGACCGCTTCATGTTGCCCCACTATGTCTGGGCGGATATGCAGGATGTCGTCTGCGATCTGCAGCGTTCCGGTTACCCCTTTCAGCTTGAGTGGCTGGCGCCGTTTGAGGAGTTTCGTTTTCCCCATTACGGCACACTGCAGGTGCAGAACATCCGTATGGATATCAGTGCAGCCCTGGAGCCCTGGCATGTACTGGGCGAGGAAATGAGCAGCCAGGGGACGGCGCGGTTCGTCGATTCCTCGCTGGAACGCGTACAGGTCAAGGTCAGCGGTCTGACGGAAAGCCGCTACGTCGTCGCCTGCAACGGGCGCCGGGTCCCGCTGCGCAATACCGGCACCCATGGCGAGTATGTAGCCGGTGTCCGCTTCCGTGCCTGGCAGCCGCCATCGGCCCTGCACCCCACTATTGGCATCCATGCACCGCTGGTGTTCGATATTATCGACACCTGGAACGGCCGCTCCATCGGTGGCTGTACCTATCACGTAGCACACCCGGGCGGGCGTCATTACGACGTGTTTCCAGTGAATGCCTATGAGGCCGAGGCCCGCCGCATCAGCCGCTACTCGGCTTTCGGTCACACTGCCGGCCCCCTCAGACCACCGCCCGAATATGCACAGATGGAGAAATACTTTTCCGGCGGACATCAGCCACGCCCCATGGCACCACCGCCCGAAGAGACCAACCCGGAGTATCCCGGCACACTGGACCTGAGATACCAGCGACCTTGCGACTAGTGCACTCCCCATGAATGCACCACAGCAAAATACAATCTGCCCGGCCTACGGGCGGCCATCGACAGGCTATGACGAAATGTGCACCGGACAGGGCAAGGTGCGCAAACACTGGCGTTACCTGATCAGTGCACTGGAGGCCATGGGCCCCGCGGTGCTGCAGCAGCGACAGCGCGATGCCGTGCGCATGCTGCGCAGTGACGGTGCCACCTATAATATCTATGACCGGCTGGACGGCCTTAACCGTACCTGGCCACTCGACCCGATACCGCTACTCATCAGCAGTGGCGAATGGGCTGGCATCGAGGCCGGCCTGATGCAGCGCGCGGAACTGCTTAATGTCATCCTGCAGGATCTCTATGGACCACGCAGCCTGATCAAAAAGGGACTTATTCCACCAGACCTGGTATATGCCAATGCCGGCTTCCGGAGGGCCTGTGTAGCGCCACCATCAGCCACTGTACCAGGGCTGAGTCTGTACGCCGCCGACCTGGTGCGCGGCACCGACGGTCAATACCGGGTACTCAAGGATCTGACCCAGGCCCCGTCGGGCATGGGCTATGCACTGGAAAACCGCACTGTTATGTCGCGCCTGATACCCAGCCTGTTTCGCGACTCGCACCCGCACCGGCTGGCACCGTTCTTTCGCCGGCTGCGCGAGTCACTTGCCACACAGGCACCGGCAGCCGGGGATAATAATCCGCGGGTAGTGATCATGACACCCGGACCTCGCAATGAAACCTATTTTGAGCATTTGTACCTCTCCAACTATCTCGATTACACTCTCATCGAGGGTGCCAACCTGACGGTGCGCGACGGCCGTGTCTGGCTCAAATCTGTCAGCGGGCTGGAACCGGTAGATGTTATCCTCAGGCGAGTTGATGACTATTACTGCGACCCGCTGGAACTGCGCCCCGACTCACTGCTCGGGGTGCCCGGACTGGTGGAAGTGGTACGCCAGGGGCGCGTCACTATCGTCAACCCGCTTGGCGCAGGTATTCTGGAAAGCCCCGGGCTGATGGCCTTCCTGCCGCGACTTGCGAAAATATTGCTGGGTCAGGAACTGCGTCTGCCGTCAGTGGCGTCATGGTGGTGCGGACAGCGCAAGGAACTCGATTATGTGCTGGCCAATCTGGCAACACTGGTCATTCGGCAGGTCAATCGCGCCGCAGGCGCCCGGCCTGTGTTTGGTGACCAGCTCGACAGTAGCGCACTGGCCGCATGGCGAGACCGCATCCGCGCACAGCCACACCAGTACGTCGGGCAGGAACGACTGGGCCTGTCCTCTGCACCGACCCTGCGCGACGGCATGCTGGAACCGCGCCAAAGCATACTGCGGACCTTTACCGCCGCCGGAAATGACAGTTACCGGGTGATGCCCGGTGGACTGACGCGCGTCGGCGAGCAGGCTGAAAGCCGGATAATATCCAATCAGGCCGGTGCCATCAGCAAGGACACCTGGGTACTTGCCTCGGAACCCGAGCAAATCGATACGCTGCTGCCACAGGGCCGGGTAGCCTACCGGGAGATGCAGGAAAGCCTGCCCGGCGTCGCTGCCGAGAACCTTTTCTGGCTGGCACGCTATGCCGAGCGTGCCGAAAACATGATCAGGCTGCTCCGCAGCATCCACAATCGCCGCAATGAAATCCTGCAACTCGAGGACCCGGTCAATCAGGTTGCACTGGACATGCTGCTCCGGGGGTTGACCCACATGAGCATGACCTACCCCGGCTTCACGGGTGACGGTGCGGACGGGCGGCTGGCCGAGCCACTGGCGGAGATCATCGACGTGATCAGCAATCCGCAGCGCACCGGGAGCCTGGCCGCCAACCTGACGGCCTGCCTCAATGCGGCCTACGCAGTGCGCAATCTGGTGTCCGCGGATACCCGCCGGGTATTCAATGATATCAGTGATGAGCTGGCCGCCCTGGTGCAGGGAGGCCATACCGAACTGCAGTTGCTGCAAGATGCACAGGACCGCATCATCACCTCCCTGATGGCCATCGCCGGCGCTGCCAGCGAGAGCATGAGCCGTGACCTCGGCTGGCACTTTCTCAATCTGGGCAGGCGGGTCGAGCGAGCCATGTTGCTCATTGCGCTAATGCGTGCAGTATTGACGACCCGTGCCGCACCCGAGGCCGAGGTGCTGCTGCTGGAGTCGGTGCTGGCTGTTGCCGAGAGCTTCACCCTCTACCGGCGTCGTTTCCGGAGCCGGCCACAGCTCGAGGCCATGCTGGATCTGCTGTTGCTGGATGATACCAACAGCCACTCACTGATCTACCAGTTGAACGCAGCCCGACAGCATCTTGCCGTCCTGCCAGGTCAGGGTGTTCGCCCCTACAAGAAAGAAATGCGGCTGCTTCTTGAGGCCGCTACCCGTCTCAATCTCGCGAACGCGGAAGAACTGGCGG
>Ga0316190_10000790_pt1 | contig 22466 bp, 22 predicted proteins | sample Eddworburrow2_MG_FD_204929 | JGI IMG/M metagenome (GOLD analysis project Ga0316190, IMG submission 204929) | Coastal sediment microbial communities from Maine, United States - Eddy worm burrow 2 | ecosystem: Environmental > Aquatic > Marine > Coastal > Sediment | place: USA: Maine | collected... | reverse complement strand
AGGTCGTCAACCGTATCCACCCCCACAAATTCGAGGCGCTACCAAAACGCTGGATCGTGGAACGAACCTGGTCCTGACTCATGAACAACCGACGCCTCCAAATCGACTACGAACGCGACCCCAAAGTCACCGAAGGCTTCATATGGGCCGCCCACAGCCGCCACCTCCTCCGCAGACTAACGGAAACAACCGAAACCCCCTGACCAGCCAAAACAACCGCGACAGCCTCTTATACCTCATTCGGTCCACTGTTTCCGGAACCGTGTGCGCCAGTTCGATTCTGGCCGGGGGTACCGCAGTTGAGCCGCTCCGTGGCGTGGTCGTACGATCTGGGTAATGGCGAGTCAGATCACAGTCGCAGACATCGGCGGGATCGAGCCGGGCAGCACGCTGAGCACCGAGATTGCTCGATGCTGGATGGACGTTGCCAACGCTGGTGGTGCCGTCGGATTTCCGTTCACTCCGGTCGCCATGCCAGTCGTTCAAGAGGCTGTGCAGGCGCTGGCCACCGACATCGATCTCGGCCGGCGGACGGTCATCGCAGCGCGAATGGGCGAGGAACTGGTCGGGTGGGTCTCGGTTCGGTTCAACGATTCGGCGCTCACTGCGCACTGGGCCAAGATCGAACGCCTTCAAAGCCATCCGACTCGACGGGGTGAGGGCATCGGTACGGCGCTGTTGTCCCACGCTGTCGAGCACGCCGCTTCGCTCGGATTGGAGCATTTGGTCCTGGCCGTACGCGGGGGCGAGCACCTCGAGCCGTTCTACGAACGTCACGGATGGCATGAGGTTGGCCGTCATGTCGGAGCCCTTCGATTCGCCGACAACGACGACCGCGACGAAGTCCTGATGAAAATCACGCTCAGGTCTGAGCAGCCCGCTCGACAAAGACACGAGTTGAGAGGGTTTCGAGTAGGTGTTCGATGGCGGCGGTTTAAAACCAAGTGGACTCGGCCGTCGAGGAATCGGTACCAGGCTGGCTTCGGTTGCCATCGTCTCGACAATGCTGATCGCGGCCTGCTCGTCCAGTGACGACGGAACCGATGGCCTGACGATCGCCGATGGCGGCACCAGCACCACCCAGAGGCTCGACACCGGCCAGCAAGCGGACGGAGCAATCTTCGTCGCCGGTGCCGATGGACTTCCCACCCCGAACGGGACTGAGGACGGCACGGCCCAGGCCGCCAACGGCGATGGCACGGCCCAGGCCGTCGGTGCTAATGGCTCCGCCCCCCTCCTACCCGCACCAGTGACCGGGCGACCGCCCCTGCCCGGCGCCGCGGCACCGGACTCAGGAACCGGCGGCCGCCCGGCAACACCGGGCCCGGCCGTTCCCGGGGCACCGATGTCCTGGACCTGACACCGGGCACGCCCAGACCGATTCCGGTGGTGAGCGGTAGTCAACTGACCATCGACGGCGTCATGTCCACGGTGAGAGCCCAGAAGATCACCAATACCCGCGATCTCATGAGCGCCCTACCCGATTGGATGGCGCAGAGCTACGTCTTTATGGAATCAAGCCGTTCGCGGCACAAAGCCACCGTGCAGTACCCCCGGGTCGTCATGTACGGGACCGACGCCCGCTTCTTGTTCGCCGCGAGCTCCGATCCCAGCGATCCGCTACGCGAAGTAGCCGAGATGGCTCAGTTCGATGAGGCAACCGGGAAGTGGATCTTCCGTCAGATCGATTTCACCTCCGGTAGCGCCGTGCTTTCCTCCAACGATGCGGCGTGTCAGGGCTGCCACGGCAGTCCGGTGCGGCCCATCTGGGCAAGCTACTCGACCTGGCCCGGCGCTTACGGCTCAACCGACGACAACCTGACCGATACGCAGATCAAGCGCCTCCTGGAACTGAAGTCGAAGGCAAGCAACACCGACCGCTTCCACACCATTGCCTTCCCCAGCAGGACAAGTGGTTCGACATCAGGGGGGCCGATCGAGTCTCATTCGTTGGCTCGGGCGAATATGACAACTTGATGCTCGCGCCCCAGGAACACGTGAAACCGATGAAACCCGGAGTGTGTCCCTACGTGTTTCCCAAGGCGGGGTAACATCCCGAATCCGGCCCCGAACCAGCCCAGGACCAGCTCAGCGGGGTGATTTGCCCCCCACCGAGTGCTTGGGTTGACCACGGTTCTCAGCTACTTTTGCTCTACGGCAACTACTCCTGTGTGATTGATCTGCACTCACCGGGAGCTGCTTGCCAGGCGGAATGTCCAAGGGTTGAAAGGTACTTGTGATTCCCGCACCGCCGCTGAGCCGACCGTCTTCGGTCGACTACCCCAATCGCCACAGCAACGACGAGCTACTGCTGTTTCGGGCCGGGCCAACCCAGGGTCAGGGTCAGGGTCAGGGTCACGGCAGCGCGACCTCACCAACCGCCCCGCGGCGCCAACAGCAGGAACGCCGGCACCTGCTACCGGAACGACCAGCCAAGTCGCGCCAGGCCGACGATCGGCCGCCGTCAGCGCCCAGGGTTGCGTTGGAAACCGAGCGCCAGAGGACCCCAATCGAGCCCCGCAAAACCACACCGCCCAAGTGGGAAGGGGAACAGCACGCTCGTCGGTCACCCATACCAGGGCGGGTCTGGCTACTCATCGGATGCTGGCTCTTCGCCGCCTCCCCCGTGGCCGCCTGGCTCATCAGCCAACGGGCCTACAACAACGATGGCGACGCCGCTGAGGCCATCGAGGCCCAGGACCCAACGCATGTGCCGTCCGCCACGATCCTTCCGGCCCGCTACGGCATTGCCCGATCAGCGGACAAGTCGGGATCACGTCAGGCCAACCGTTCCGTCGGTGACCCCCCGAATCCCTCGATCCCACCGCTCCAGGGCGGCGAAACCAACATGGACCCCAAGGCGCCCATGCCGTTGCCCAAACCGTCGACGGCAGATCCCCAGGCGGCCGAGCCTCAGGCGACCGTGCTGCCTCGCCCGACAACATCCACCTCGGCCCAGCGTCGCTCCTCCAACGGTTGGAGCACCCAGACCACGGTGACACCAGCCCCGATGGCGCCGAGCACCATAACGCACTACGGCACCGCGCTGGCCGACGCCGGGCCCGAGACTACGCTGGACTTTCACCCGGCCACGACGGTGTTCAATCAGTTGATTCCGGCCAAACCGCTGCCCTCAGATACCACGACCGAAACGGTGGGCGGTACTGAGAGCGAAGCTGGCGGGTAAACCACCGGCGATGGCCAACGCCACCGGCACCCGTTTCTCGGTCCGGTTGAGGCGCAGGCATCGCGCCGCGGTACGAACCGCTCGGCACCGCTCGCCCATGGCTGCCTGGGCCACGGCCCGCTGACCTTCGATCCTGGCCAATCCGACCGGATGGTCCTCCCACTCAGGGTACTTGGCCACCAGGTAGTCGAGGGCGTCGTCGATCATCTTCCACCGCTCGAAGAAGAACGAGGCCCCGTGCCACCAAACCCGCACCAACGGGGTGGCCGCCACCGCGATCTCACTGACCTGCGCCGTACGCAGGAGGAGGTCGTAGTCCTCGGCGTAGCTGCCGGGCAGCTCCTCATCGACCAGCCCGATCTCATCGATCAGGGTCCGGCGGATAAGCCAGCTCGAAGGGTGGACCTCGGTCATGCGATCGTTGAGAAAGCCGTCGAAGGTCAACCGGGTCGGCTCGGGGATGCGGGGCGTGTCCTTGCCCTCGTAGCGGATGAAGATGCCGGTGCACGCCGCCCCAGCCTCGGGGTTGGCGTTCAACGCCGCGAACTGGGCGGCCAGCTTGCCCGACAGCCACTCGTCGTCATCGTCGCAGAAGGCAATCCAGCGGTTCGATGCCTTGTCGATGCCACTGTTGCGGGCTCCGGCCAGGCCCGGGGTTCGAGCGTTGGTGGTGACGATGATGCGCCGCTGATCGTCTTCCATCGCCAGGCTGTGATCCGGCTCCGACCGGTCGAACACCAGCACCACCTCGAGGTGGGCGTCGTGCTCCTGAGCCGTGATGGCATCGAGGGCCCGACGCAGCAGTTCCGGACGATCACGGGTGGCGACCACCACCGACACCGACTGTTCCTGAGCGTGCTCGTTCATGAATCCTCACTTCCAATCGAGACCCGGTCCGACCGGAGGGTAGGCACCGAAGCCAATCGGGGAGCCGACACCGAACTCGGCACCGAAATCGACCGCACCGGGGTCGCCGCTCCGATCAAGTCGTCGACGACTTGACCAAAGGCCACGACGCCGGGGGCCGGTTCAACCGACACGGGGATGACAAAGTTGTCGGGAGAGGCCAGCGCCTCGTCCAGCAGCACCGCCAGTTCGTTGGTTTCAAAGGCAACGCGGGCCTGCTGATGGCGGGCCAGGTGATGAGCGAAGCGAAGTTGGTGACCGTCGACGTGTTCACCGCGGGCGGGATCACGGGGGAAGACGATCGGCAGTCGACCCGCAGCACGGCTATCCATCACCGTCGAGGGTCCGCCGTGGCTGATCACCGCGGTTGCGGTCTGGAACAGCTCGCACAACTCGCCGTAGGGGATGAGGGCATGGCTCTCGGCGTGTTCGGTTTCGGCCACGCTCCCCCGCTGGACGATCACCTTGACCGAGCGATGCTCAGCGGCCCACTGATCGATCCAGCCGACCAGGCGATCGAAGCGATGGTGGTCGGTGCCGACGGACACCACGATGAGTGGCCTGCCTGCTGCTGGTGAAGTAGCCATCAATAGATCGGACCTATCAGTTTGGAGCCGGGATAGAGATCCCGCTGCTCGGACCATTGCGTCAGGAACTCGCTGGTGAAGGGCAGACACAACCGACCGGTGAGCGTCCGGGAGTCGATGCGGTCGTAGACCTCCAGGTAAACCGTCGGCACCCGGCGGGCCCTGGCGGCAACGAAGAAGGGGAAGGCCACCGCCGCCCCCGTCGAGACGACCACATCGGGCTTGAACTCCCGCAACACCCGCTGGGCCAAAACGAAGTTGCGCACCAGGTTCGGGATGTTGCGGGTTGTCGGGTGATGAGCGGCAACCAGGTGCTCACCCTCCAGCTTGGACAGCGCATCGGGCAGATCGAACGTCACCCATTGCCGCTGGTGATGGGTCCACCACGGGCGGAGCTCCATCAATTGGGACAGGTGCCCCCCAGCGGAACAGACGAACAACACCCGACGGCGGGGTACACCTTCGCTGGTTTCGGCCTCAAATTCATTGCTGCGACTTGGTGCTGCTACCGCCATGGACGTGGTATCGGCGGTCCGGGGCCCAAGCTGTAGCAGAACCAACCCGCTGCCCGCTCCAATCCGGGCTCCAAGTGCCGATGGCTCAGCGTGGTTGCCGTTGCGACAATAGAGACCTCCGAAGAACTGACGTGGCTATTCGAGTTGTTCGGGACCTCCCAGTCCCCTACAACGATCGAGTACCTGGTCCGCCCCAGCGCCGACGAGGTTCGCCTGCTACTCCCAATCTCCCCACCCCCAGCGGCGGCGGCGGCCCTGCGCCGGGTGCACAGCGACCGAACCTGGAGCCAACGACTGCAAACCGTGGGGGGCCGGGCCGCCGGACGCCTCGGGTTGTTGGGCCGGGCCCCGGGTCAGGTTGTGCGCCTGCCCGCCTTTGAGCTGGTGGAACACCTGGCCCGCACCCTGGGCGAACCTGAACTGCTGGCCGCCGTCACCCTCGGGGTGCGCCGCCGCAACCGCAAGCCAGTGCTGCAACTACTGCGCCCCGACGGCCGAGTGGTTGGTTTCGCCAAGGTCGGTTGGTCACCCCTCACCACCGAACTGGTGGCCAATGAGCACCGCATCCTGGCCATGCTGCCCGGCCAACTACCACCATCGGTGATCGCCCCCTCGGTGTTGGCCGTTGAGCACTGGCGCGACCTCACGGTGACCGTCACTTCCGAACTTCGGCCCCCACCCCTGGCCCGGGGGTCGGCCCCTGGCATCGGCCACATCGTCTCCGCCATCGCCGCCGCCCGACCAGGCCCCGACTGTGGTGTTGCCCGCTCGGCCACCCTCACCGAGGGCATCGAACTCGGCCTGGGCGACGTTGTCGACATCGACCGCCTGGTCAACCGCCACGACGGCGTGGTGCTGTCGACGGGGCTGTGGCACGGCGACTTCACCCCCTGGAATCTGGTTGGCGCCGGCCGCTCGGTCATGATCTGGGACTGGGAGTTCGCCGCCCTTGACCGCCCCGTCGGGTTCGACGCCCTGCACCACCTGTTCGAATTCCATCGACGCAGCCCAGGGGGCACAAACGAACGTGCGCTCGAAGCAACCATGCTCGGGGCCCGCAACGCCCTGAACGCCGTCGACCCCGATCTCACCCCAACCAGGCGACGGGCCATCGTCGACCTGTACCTGTGCGAACTGGCGGGGCGCGAACGGCGCCTGTCGAACCAACGCTGGTCGGGAGGCGATCTGGCCACCCTCGACGGCGCGGTGACAACCCTGCTACAGCGTCGTCTGCAGTGAGCCTGACTGAACAGGCTCCGAACGCCACCGGGCGGACCCCCCAGGTGCAGTCCAACGGGACAGCCAGCGCGGTGGCCGTCGTTGGCGCGGTGATCACCACCATCGCCAACTTCGCGACTGCCATCATCGTGGCCCGGGCCGGGGCTGCGTTCGCTGGTACGTTCTTCGCCGCAACCGCCATCGTCACCATCATCGGCAACAGCACCGGGCTCGGCACCATGACCGGGCTGGTGTACTTCATGCCAACGGTGCTCAACGAGGCGAAACCCAACCCACGCTCGCTGATGCTGCTGGCCCTACGGCCGGTGGCGCTGCTATCGACGGTGGCCGGAGGTTTGCTGTTCCTCTCCGCCGGATTGTTGTCGGGTGCCGTGGCCAACGACAGCGCCGACCAGATCGCAACCATGCTCCGAATCCTGGCGTTGGTGGTGCCGTGCTGGGCCCTCACCGTGGGGGCGTTGGGAGCCACCCGGGGCTTGGGGTCGATGACCCCAACGGTGGTGGTCAACCAGGTACTGCGACCATTCGGCCAATTAGTACTCATCGGCATCGTCGTCGGCTTCGACCGCACCCCATCGGGCTCCGCCATCGCCGTGGCCTGGGGGCTACCCGTCGTTGCCGCCCTGGTCGTGGCCCTCGGCTGGGTGAAACGCCTGGGTGGGTTTGCAGGCGGTAACTCGACGACGGTGGTTTCGGCCACCGAGTTCTGGCACTACACCCGACCGCGGGCGCTGTCGACGACATTCCAAATCGCCCTGGAACGCATCGACGTGATCCTGGTGTCGGCCCTGGCCGGTGAGGCCGCGGCCGGGATCTACGGAACGATCACCCGTTTTGTCACCGCAGGCAACTTCCTGATCTTCGCCATCGGCCAGGCCACCTCCAGCGGCCTACGCCGGGCCTTGGCCCAGGGCAAACACGCCGACGCTGAGGAACTGCTGCGTAGGACCACGGGGTGGATGGTCATGCTGAGCTGGCCCTACTTCCTGATCGTGGCGGTCAAGGCCGAGCCGTTGGCGGCGCTGTTGAACCCCGACTTTGTTTCGGGTGCCTCGGCCCTCGTCCTACTGGGTGTTGCCATGCTGGCCAACTCCTTCGCCGGCCCCGTCGACCTCACCCTGCTGATGCTGGGCCGCAGCCGGGCCTCACTGGCCGCCGCCGCCCTCGCCCTGACCGCCGACGTCGCCGTTGCCTGGCACACCATCCCCCGCTACGGCCTGGTCGGGGCGGCCCTGGCCTGGGGATCGGCGGTGGCGGTGCAGAACGGTCTGGCCACGGCACTGGTGCACCACTTCGGTCGCCTGCGGGCGGTCGGTCGCCCCTCGCTGGTGGCGGCGGGGGGAGCGTTGGTGGCGGTGGTCCCGGTTGGCCTGCTCATGCCGGACACCCTGACCGGCCTGCTGCTCACGGTTGGCGTCGGTGGTGTGATCTGGCTCGGCTGGACCGTGACCTTCAGCTCCACCCTCGGACTGGTCGATCCTCGACGATTGAAGGCCAAGCCTGCGGCCTGAAGGGTGTCGAGGCATCGCGCTGGACTACGATTCCTGACATCCACGGATGAGGGGGAATGGGCAGCTTGGCTGGCGGGCAGGATTTTCAGATCGAGGGCCTGGTCGACTTCAAGCCGGTCGGCTCTGGCGGCTTCTCAACGGTCTACGCCGCATGGGACACCCAGTTCAACCGGTGGGTGGCCGTCAAGGTCCTACACGGTCTCGACGGTGCCGGCCAGCACCGTTTTGAGCGTGAACTCCGTCTCAACGGCCAACTGGCCGATCATCCCCATGTGATCACCCCTTTCCGGTCGGGCGAGACCTCGACCGGCGCACGGTATGTCGTCATGGAGTATCTCCAGGCCGGATCCCTGCAGGACATGCTCGACCGCTTCGGGCCGATCGACTGGCGCCGGGCCATCGGCTACGTCATCCCCATCGCCGACGCCCTGGGCTACGGCCACAGCAAACAGATCCTCCACCGCGACATCAAACCGGCCAACATCCTGCTGACGGCCAACGACTCGACAAAACTCGTCGACTTCGGTATCGCCTCGGCCCGGGAGGCAACCGCCACCCAGGTGGCCTTCACCATGGCCCACGCCCCTCCCGAGACGTTCCTGAGCCAGCGTGACGAACGTTCCGACCTCTACTCCCTGGCCTCGACCCTCTACGCCCTGGTCCTGGGGCGCTCACCGTTCCAGATCGACGGCCCCGACAACCAGGCGGCCCACATGCGCCGCATCATTGAACTCCCGGTGCCCTACCCGAACATCGACCCCCAACTCGATCAGTTCCTGCTCTCGGCCCTCGACAAGAACCCGGCCAACCGCCCCTACAACGCCGCGGACTTCACCGATCGCCTGGCCTGGCTCACCCGATCGCAACCACTATCGAACCAACCCCCAGGCAACCACTTCGACCCCAACGCCCCGCAGAACTCAACACCGCCCCAGCCGTTTCCCCAAGGCCAAACCAACCCACCTTCTACGGCACCACCTTCTACGGCACCACCACAGTGGCCCCTCAACCCGGTCCATGGTGGGGCGACGCCGCCACTGCAATCCGGAGGCAGCTCACAGGACTTTCCCCTGACATCGACCCCGTCGACGCCCCCAGCCCAAAGCTATGTCCCATCGGCACCGGTAAGTCCGCCAGTGCATTCGTCGGGCTCGTCCGGCTCGCCGGCACCATACGCTGCCTCACCGCCAGCGTCGGATCTCTCAGGGTCATCGAACTCGTCGGCACCGTACTCTGCGGCGCCGGCCCCGGCCGGGCCACCCCAGTGGCCGCCACCCAGCCCATCCGACCCGTCCTCGTCGCCACTCCCGGTGGCAACGCCGAAAGCTGATCACAACTACTTTTTACCTCTGCTGGCCGTCGTGGCCGTTGTCGGGATCATCGGTGCCATCGTCCTCGTCATGACCAACGACGACTCCAGCGACCCTGTCGCCACCGGCCCCGGTGCCGAGACCACCACCGCCACCAGTAATGATGATGATGATGACCCCGATGTCAGCAGCGCAGCAGATGACAAGCCAACAACGGTCGGTGTCGACCAACTGCTGAACACGGCTCAAGCCCATCTCGACGCGGGCGAGTACCTCGACGCCGTCGACGCCTACACCGATGTGATCGCCGCCGATCCTGACAACGACGTGGCGTTCAACAATCGAGGCCTGGCCTACGCCAACCTCGGCCAATACGAACAGGCCATCAGCGACTACGACGAGGCGATCGCCCTCGACCCGGACTACGGCCCGACCTACACCAGCCGCGGTCTAGCCAACGCCGATCTCGGCCAGTATCAGCAGGCCATTGATGACTACGACACCGCCCTCAAGTTCGAGCCCGACGACGGCCAGGCCCTCTCGGCCCGCGGCATCGCCAATGCCAACCTCGACCGCAACCTGGAGGCCATCGACGACTACACCGCCGCCATCGCCATCGACCCCAACAACGATGTCGCCCTCAACAATCGAGGCCTGGCCTACGCCAACCTCGGCCGCTACGAAGAAGCCATTGACGACTACACCGCCGCCATCGAGCTCGATCCGGGCTATGGCCCGACCTACACCAGCCGGGGTTTTGCCTACACCGGACTCGATCGCCACGACGAGGCCATCGACGACTACACCGCCGCCATCGCCATCGACCCCGACGACGCCAGCGCCTTCCTCGGTCGTTCCCTGTCCTACGAGGCGCTGGGTCAGCAGGATTTGGCCGACGTCGATCTCGCCACCGTCGACAGCCTCGACGGTGGCTGAACGCGCGGGCTCAGAACTCAGCGGGCAAAGCGGGCGACCAGATCAGTGAAGGCCGTAGCTGACACCGAAGAGGAGTCGTACTCCCATTCGCAGTCGGGCCACGATCGATCGTGCACGCTGAACCAGGCCACAAATTCGATCTGGCTGCCAAGTTCCGCATCAGCGGCCACATCGCCGAGCTGACGGATCCACTCGGCCTTGCGGGCTGGATCCTCAGGGTCCTCGGTGGAGGCGATCTCGGGAATGGCCAGCCGCTTGTCGTGATCACTGGCAAAGTCGAATGCAGGCAGCAGGAGATGCCGGGCCTTGGTCCATTCCCGGTTCGTGCCCTGGCAGTCGTACCAGTTGTAGGCGTCGACACCGATGATGTCGACCACGTCATCACCGGGGTACCAGTCGTCGATCGAACCGTCGGCATAGGCGCCCCGCCCGAGCACGAGCACCGTTTGCACCTCGTCGCCCCCGGCGGCTCGCAGCAATGAAGCCATCTTGCGCCACGCCGCGATGTAGTCCTCGGCGCTGCCGTTGGCCGCGCTGTCAGCTGTCTCGGGCTCATGGTTCAAGGTGAAATAGACCTGATCTCCATAGGCAGCGACGGTTGTTACCCATAGTTCCAGCTGGTCATAGATCGCCGAACCTGGTTGGGCCGCCGCGATCTCCGACCAGGCGATGGTGCGGCCTGCATCGGTGCGGGGACGTACCGAAAGGTGCACCAGGCGCCCCTCGTCGAGCAACTCCCGGTGGTGGGGTCCAGGGAAGGTGGTGTCCCAGCGGGCGAAGATGCGGACCACCCCGACCTTGGCTCCGGCCTCCGCTTCGAGACTAGTCACCGCCGCCGGGTCAGAGCCGGGAACGGCCAGCCCGAAACTGATGTCATGGATGTCCCAGGAATCGCTGGCACCGGCCGCGCCGTAGGCCAGGTCGACCCCAGCGTCGGCGGCAAGGTCGCGGCGACCAGGCTCGGCGCCACTGACGTCGCTGTCCTGATCGACACCGTCCTGATCGGTGCCATGGGCCGCGATCTCGCTGCCGTCGCCATCACGGCCATGGTCATGGTCGTCGTCGTGTCTGCGGTCGTCACCACGGTCGTCGCTGCCAGCCGCTCCCAGGTCACCGGAGGACCCACCGCAGGCGACCAAGGCCAGAGCGGCTGCCACCAGCAGGGCCGTGAACCGGGTCGGGCCTGCGCCCCATCGACCGGTTCGAGGTACCCGAGGAACCCGTCGACCATTCCCAACCGGGTTCTGGGGCGCAGCGCCCGGTTGGTGGTCAAGGGTGATCTCAGTTGAGGACATGATCCTCCTGTCCGCCCACGGTGTGGGCCTGGTATCGGAGTGCGACGGCGACAGCGGCCATCACGGCAAACAGTGAGTGGGGAATCATGAGATACACCGGCATCTGGGCGAGAGCGATGACAAGCACGGAGTGGGCCCAGAGCCCCGCCGTTGTTACCTGACGCCTGGTCCAGAACAGGAAGGCTACGATGGCGCCGACAAACCCGGCAGCACCGACAAAACCGTGCGAGAAGGTAACCAACCAGATCTGACCGTGGGTGCCGATCGAGGGCTGGTTGCCGACATTGGGACGGGGCGAACCCCAACCGAACAGTGGTCGCTCCATGGCCCCGCCGATGGCGGCCGAAGCCAACTCGAAGCGATCGCCATCGGAGTGGCCGTTGTCGATACGGGAGGCCACGACGTCCCCCAGTGGAGAGAACGCGATGAGAGCGACCAGCACCACCACCGAAGCGAGGAGCTTCGGCAGTAGGCGACCGCCGCTCACGACCCCGAGACGAATGCCAGTGTAGATGACACCAACACCGAGACTCAGCCACAACCCACGGTTGAGCGAGATGACGATGGGGACCACGGAGGCCACCAACATCACCTTGACCAGCCGACGCGGGATCTCAACCCGGTTGTCGGTCATGGCCATCAGGGCGAATGGGGTGGTCAATGCCATCATCGAACCCCAACTATTGGTATAGGGGAACGGCGCCTTGGGACGGGCCACGGGTACACCGATGATGTCGTGGACATCGGCGAAACCCGGGGTGACCAGGGTTTTGATGAGATCGTTGTTCAGCAGCGGGCCGGGCATGAGATACCACATCGGCGAGCGGAACGAGAAGTCTCCGATGATCAGTGCCACGTAGCCGCCGACCACGGTGAAGATCCACAGCAGGGTAAAGACCCGCACGATCTTGGGGACCGAAACGCTTCGACCTCCGTTGAGGAGGTAGATCAGGAACACCGTTGCCCCTGCGTAGTACCCCACCCGCAGCACGTAGCCTGCCATTCGCGAGACGGTGTCGACGCTGAGTCCGGACACCATCACCGCCAGCAGGAAGACCATCCAGAGGCCGATGCCTTTCGGCGCGGTCAGATTGCGCCTGCGGATGACGGCGGCGGCCATCGGCCCCGCCAACAACACCCACATGAATCCGCTCAACCCCAGCAGGAACCACAAGGGGTAGAAGGCGACCATGAGGGTGAGCGGCCACAACGGAAGCGGTGCCTCCGCCTCGGCCCGGTAGATCGTGCGTCCCGACCAGGAGAACGGCTCGTTTTTGGCCGGGGCGCCCGGCCCCGCACCTATCTGCCCCGCGCCGATCCCGCCAATGTCGATCGCTGCCGTTTCGCTACTGTTGACCCCCACCCGGTCCGCCTAGTTGGCGTCGGCCACGACGACACCGACGATATCGGAGCCGACGCTGCGGAGCTGATCGACCGACTCGGCGATGGCCTGGCGGGAGTCCGAACCGCGTTCAACCACCACGATGGACCCGTCACACAGACCGGAGGCGTCGACGGCGTCTGCCACCTTCAGTACCGGCGGTGCCTCAACGACCACCAGCTCGAAGTCGGCCTGGACAGCAGCCATGAGTCGGGCAAAGGCCGGGCTCTGGAGCACGTCGGTCGGTTGATCGAGCCGGGTTCCGGCGGCCAGGACCGAGAGGTTGTCGGTACCGGCAACCGGGTGGATCTCTTCGACCAGGCTGGCTCCGTCGAGGATCACATCGCTGAGTCCGGTGGTGACGTCGGGCAGACCGAGTTCGTTGGCCAGACTGTGGTTTCGCAGATCGGCACCGATGATCAGGGTTCGACGACCGGCCCGGGCTGCGGTGGCTCCGATATTGGCGGCCACCGAGGTTGCCGTGGAGGCCTTGTTGACCCCTGCCACCAGCACGACGGTCTTGTCCTCGGTGTCGAGGTTGAACAACAGGGTGCCGTGCAGCCGTCGGTAGGCATCGCTACCGCTGGTGTTCACGGGATAGAGGCGCGAGGCGCCGCTGTTCTTACCCCGGCTCTTGACCGGGTTGACGGGGGCGGTCCCGAGCATGGGCACCCCGAGGGCGCTCAACTCGATCCGTCCGCTGCGCAGGCGGTCGTCATTGCGGTCGAGCAGGAACACCGCGCTGAGGGCAACAATCAGTCCAAGGGCGGCACCGGTAACGGGGCCAGCGTAGAGCGGTAGCCCCTGGGGGGCCTCGGGGATAAGGGCATCGGTGAGCACCACACCGGGGTCAATGGTGAGCGACTCGAAATTGGCCATCTTGGTCCCGATCACCGTCAACTGCTGACGGGGGGAAACATCGGCGTAGGCCAGGGCCCGAACCTGGGCCTCGTCGTCACCAACGGCCCGGATGTCGTCGGCCAGGTCGTCGAGCTGGTTCACCAACGCTTCCTCACGTTGATCGAGGCGCTCTCGGGATTCGGCGTTACCGGTCATGGCCTCATCGCGACGGAAGCTCAGATAGGCCAGAGCCGTCGACTGGGCCAGGTCCCGCACCGTGGCGGCCATGGCGGCCTCGGCCTCAAAACTCAGGATCGGCGTTCCGCCGGGGGCTGTCACCGCGACCCGTTCCATGGCCTTGCGGGCCTGATCACCATCGACGGTCATGGTGGCTGCCAATTCGCGGACCTCCGAGGAGGTCATTTCAGCCGCGTCAAGTTCCTCCGATGCGCTGCGCAGGGCCAACGCCAACTCGGCCACCCGCTGGGATCCGGCAATGGCCACCTCGGTGTCGACGTCGATCAGCCTGCGGGTCTCCAAGTTCGGATCGTCGCTCTGGGAGATGATCGGTCGCACCTGAACCAACGCTTCGGTGGTGTACACCCCCGGTTGGAGGAGGAGCAGAATGGTGCCGAGGCCCGCTCCCAGGGCCATGAGGACAACAATGACACGAAACCAGCGCTTTACTACGCTGCTATATTCGTTCATCGAGACGACCGAGCTTCCGCCGTCGTTCATGAGGGCCAGCCTTTCGTTACAAGTGGTCTGGTCCCCTGCTAGTTCGGCACGAGCGGGCAACAACTGAGAAAACGGGGTGGACGTACCCACAAGTTGTCAACTTGGCCGAGATTCGGCCGTTACTAGATAGACACCGAACTCGCCGTCAGCCCCTTTCTCACCAGAAGAAGCGGTTCCGGCGAAGGAAAGATGATGAAAACACAACTCTCGCACCTCTCCGTTCTTGAATCCGAGGCCATCCACATCATCCGTGAGGTGGCCGCCGAGTTCGAGCGTCCTGTCCTGTTGTTCTCCGGTGGGAAGGACTCGATCGTCATGCTGCACCTGGCGGTGAAGGCATTCGCTCCCGCGCCCGTGCCGTTCCCGATCATGCATGTTGACACCGGCCACAACTTCCCCGAGGTCATCGAGTTCCGTGACCGTCGAGTGGCCGAAACGGGGGTGAAATTGATCGTGGCCTCGGTCCAGGAGGCCATCGACTCCGGCAAGGTCGTCGAGGAAACCGGCCCCCGGGCGTCACGCAACAGGCTCCAGACCACGGCCCTGCTCGACGCCATCGAGAAACACCGCTTCGACGCCCTGTTCGGCGGGGCCCGACGCGACGAAGAGAAGGCCCGGGCCAAGGAACGCATCTTCAGCTTCCGCGACGAGTTCGGCCAATGGGATCCCAAGGGCCAACGCCCCGAACTGTGGAACCTCTACAACGGTCGCTGCGCCCCGGGTGAACACATGCGGGTGTTCCCCATCTCCAACTGGACCGAACTCGACGTATGGCGCTACATCCTCGACGAGTCGATCGCCGTGCCCCACGTCTACTTCGCCCACCGCCGCCAGGTGTTCTCCCGCGACGGCATGTGGCTGGGCGTGACCCCGTTCACCCAGATGCTCGAGAGCGAGGAAGTCGAGGAACGTATGGTGCGTTTCCGCACCATCGGCGATGCCACCTGCACCGGTGCCGTCGAATCACCTGCGGTCGACATCAATCAGGTCATCGAAGAGGTGGCCGCCACCCGGATCACCGAACGCGGCGCAACCAGGGCCGACGATCGCACGACCGAAGCCGCGATGGAAGACCGTAAGAAGGAGGGTTACTTCTAATGAGGTACACCCACCCGGGGTCGACGTCGGTAACCCTGGCCCGTCCCAGCACACCGCAATCGCCCATCCATTCCCAGAACACCAGCCATACCCAGGACACAGAGGTGAGTAACTAATGGATCTCCTTCGTCTCGCTACCGCCGGTTCGGTGGATGACGGCAAGAGCACGTTGATCGGACGGTTGCTCTACGACTCGAAGTCGATCTTCGAAGATCAACTGGAGTCGATCGAAGCCACCAGCGCCAGCCGTGGTGATGAACACACCAATCTGGCGTTGCTGACCGATGGCCTGCGGGCCGAGCGTGAGCAGGGCATCACCATCGATGTGGCCCACCGGTACTTCGCAACGCCACAGCGCAAGTTCATCATTGCCGACACACCGGGCCACATCCAGTACACCCGGAACATGATCACCGGGGCCTCGACGGCCGATCTTGCCATCGTGCTGATCGACGCCCGCCACGGGATCCTCGAACAGTCACGGCGGCACGCCTTCATCGCCAACCTGTTGGGTATCCCCCACCTGGTGATTGCCATCAACAAGATGGACCTCGTCGACTACGACCAGGACGCCTACAACGCCATCAAGGACGAGTTCACCCAGTTCGCCACCCGCCTCGATGTGCACGATCTGACCTTCATCCCCATCTCGGCCCTGCACGGCGACAACATCGTCGACCGCTCGGCCAACATGGACTGGTACCGGGGCGCCACCCTCCTGCACCACCTGGAAGAGGTGCACATTGCCTCGGACCGCAACATGGTCGACGTTCGCTTTCCGGTGCAGTACGTGGTCCGACCCCAGAGCACCCGGCACCATGACTACCGGGGTTATGCCGGCAGCGTGGCCAGTGGGGTTTTGAGGCCGGGAGACGAGGTCGCCGTGCTGCCTTCCGGCTTCACCACCAGAATCAAGGGCATCGAGGACGGCAACGGGCCGATCGACGAAGCCGTCGCCCCGATGGCGGTGACGATCCTGCTTGAGGACGATCTCGACGTGAGCCGGGGTGACCTGATCTGCCGGCCGAACAACCAGCCGACGGTCACCCAGGACATCGAGGCCATGATCTGCTGGATGTCCGACAACACCACGTTGCACGCCGGTTCCAAGCTGGCCATCAAGCACACCAGCCGCTGGGCCAAGGCCCTGGTCAAGGACTTCCGGTACCGCCTCGACATCAACACGTTGCACCGTCAGGAGAACGCAACCAGCCTGTCGTTGAACGAGATCGGCCGGGTCCGTCTGCGCACGACCCAGCCTCTCCTGGCCGATGAATACCACCGCAACCGCAGCACCGGCGGCTTCATCCTCGTTGATGAGACCACCAACGTGACGGTGGGAGCAGGAATGATCGTCAGCACCAGTTGAGCCAGGTTCCACCCCCTCCACCGGCCACTGCCAACACGGTCTGGCACCCCAGTGCCGTCGAACGCGACGAACGTTGGCGAGCGGCCGGTGGCCGCGGGGCCACCGTCTGGCTGACGGGCCTGTCGGGCTCGGGCAAGTCAACCGTGGCGGTGCAGCTGGAACGCCAACTGCTCGCCGTGGACCGTCCCGCCTACCTGCTCGACGGGGACAACCTGCGCCAGGGGCTCAACGGCGACCTTGGCTTCTCGGCCGAGGATCGTGACGAGAACGTGCGTCGGGTGGCCCATGTGGCCCGCCTCTTCGCCGACGCCGGCGTGGTGGCCATCGTTCCCCTCATCAGCCCCTACCGATCGGCCCGACAACTGGCCCGGGAATTGCACGAGGCGGCGGGACTTCGCTTCGTCGAGGTCTTCGTCGACACCCCCCTTGAGGTATGCGAGGCCCGGGACCCCAAGGGCCTCTACGCCCGGGCCCGGGCCGGGGAGATCAGCGGGATGACCGGGATCGACGATCCCTACGAACCGCCCGACGCTCCCGAGTTCCATCTCACCCCCGCCAACGGCACGTCGGTCGAGATGGCAGCGCTACTAATAACCGAACTGTAAACGGCCGAACCGGCCAGGGTGACGAAACCGTGGCCGGTTAAGCCGTTCGGGCCGTTGAGCCGTTCGGGCCGTTGAGCCGTTCGGGCTGCCCCATGGGCCAAAGGCGCCCGGGCCCCCGGGGCACCGTCATGGCTGTAGGTGCATCTCAAGATCCAACTTGGTCAGGATCCGCCGCCACTTCCGCTGCGAGCGCCTGACCTGGTGCCGGCTGAGGAGCGTCACCCTGGCGACATCGGCCAGGCTGTGGCCGATGAGCAGTAACTCGAAGACCTCGACGTCAGCGGTGGTGAGGTGGATGTCTTCCCGCTTGCACACCTCGGCCGCAGCCCGGCGTAGCAGCCGCAGTTCGTGACCTTCGCTCCGCGAACAGGTACTTCCGGTGGGCAGGGCCGGGTCATGAACCGCCCGGGTGTCACGCTGCCTCGACCGCAGCTCGGTGCGAAGAACCGAACTGGCCTCGGACTTGATGACCTGTTCAATTCGAGCCACTGATGCCTTGCCTGAAGGAATCATGCTCCACTTGATCAAGGCACGGGACACGACGTCTTCAGCGTGATGCTCATGACCGACCAATCGGCGTTTGGCCAGCTTCACCAGACGCTGATACTCCCCCCGTCGAGAGATATCGGGCCACTCCCCCGGTCTGTGCTCCATCTCTGCCATGGCGACTTCCCCCTCGCAATCAGCTAGTCCACGATGACTCTTTGACTTCCAACTTTCTGACTTGGTTGAGCAACGCTGCTCAAGCCAGGTTTACACTGTTTACGTAACAAGTCAAACGACTAGACAGCTCACAGGGCCACAGGAGTGAAACTAAAACAATTGCTGGAAGTGCCTCAAGGAGACACCATGGGCTTGACTACAGTGCACAAACGAAACAGCTCGTCCGACGATGGAGGGAGAGGAATCGTGGCACCACCATCACCAACCGTGGCCCGCTGGGACCTCTCCATTCGCCTGCGCGAACGCCGCCGCGACCTCGGTGTCGACGTGAAGGCCATCACCGACCACCTCCGCTTCTCCCGCAACTACTGGTCGGCCGTCGAACGAGACCGCACCCTTCTGGCCAAGGACAAGTTGGAGGCCCTCTTCGACGTTCTCGAATTCGACGACGACGAGAAGGTCGAACTCCGACGACTCCGGGAGGCGGCACGCCAACGGGGCTGGTGGATGGACTACCCAGCCCTGCAGGATGCCATTGAGGACCAGGACCTACTGCGCCTGGTCGGCCTCGAGGCGGGAGCCGAACACGTGCAAACCTACGAGGGAACGGTCATCACCGGGCTACTCCAGACCAAAGAGTACGCCAGGGAACTGATCACCACTGATCCCGCCGTCAGCCCCATCCATGTCGAGCAGCTACTTGAGGTACGCAAGCGCCGACAGGACCGACTCTGGGCCCAGGATCCACTGAAGCTCTCGACGGTCATGAGCCAGGCCGCCCTACTTCAGGAAATCGGTGGGGCCGCCATCCAGTACCGCCAACTCCAGCATCTGGTGTCGGCGGCGAAGGAGCTCGGCGACTCACTGGAATTGAGGATCGTCCCCTTCAACGCCACCCCCTTGGGCATGATCGGTTCATCAACGCTCTACCTGCTGCATTTTGTAGGCAAACGCCTGCCCATGGTGGCTTTCCAGGAGGCCGCGGCGCCGATCGGTTTCGTTGATGACGCCGAGCGGCTCCGCTTTCTCAAACTCAGCTACGACCGTGCCACCAAGTCGGCACTGAGCCACGACGACTCGATCGAACTCATCCAGAAAATTGCCTCCGAGAGCGGGAACTGAGCACACCCGATGGATGCAAGGGCCCGGCTCTGAATATCAACCATTGCCCACCTGTCGGGTCGGGAATGGCGCTACGTTTAGCACGTCGAATGGGTAAAGACGGCGGCCCGGGATCAATGGGCATGGACCTCCGAGCGCACTCGACACCCACGGCATCCAGCAGCCCATCGCTGCTTGATGCGGCCCCAACCCCGTCATCAAAGGACAGGCATGCCTTCACCCAACGTCGAGAGTCCCAGTCGAGCCGCAAACGGCACCTGGTTCAAGAGCACCTACACCTGCGGAAACGGGGCCTGTGTAGAGGTGAGGTACGACAACGATCAAGTCTCTGTCCGGGATTCCAAGTATCGCCGCGACCCCTCGAACCGGTTGGAGCTGGAACCAACGATCACCGTCGACCTGGAGACCTGGGCCACGTTCCTCGATGAAGTGACCGGCCTCAGCCCGGCCACCAGCAACGGCCCGCTGACGTTCCAGGAGCAAGCCGACGGTTCGGTCCTGCTCAGTTCCGCTGACGGCACGTCGCTGCTCTATACCCATGTCGAGTGGAGTGCCTTTTTTCTCGGCATCCGCCATCACGAGTTCGATCACGAACTCGTCGACGCCTGAGCTACTCGCAGACGACGCCCGGGGGTGGGCCCGAGGGCACAATCCCAACCTCGTTGACCACCGGCTCCGCCTGAGCTGGGGGTGCCGTCTCAGTCGGGGCAGGTGCCGTGGCCGCAGGGGCGACTGGAGCCGCACCAGCCAGTCCGGCATAGTCGGGACCGACCACCACGGCCACCCGGGCCAACGTCTCGTCGACCACGTAGAGGGGCGGAGCGGCCAGAGCGACACCGACAACCTGGGCCTGCCCTGTCAATGACGAGGGATAACGCACGGTTGTGCGTTCAACGGGCTGGGCGTTGGCGATGTCACCGATGGCAAAGCCGGCGGCGATCAACTCATCAGCGGTCGAGCGGGCAATCCCCGCCACCCTGGCACCGTTCTGCACATCGACGGTGAAGCTGTTGCGGGCGATGTCCGATGGTGCCTCCACCGGCTCGACGAGGCCACGGAAAATGTCGAGTGTCGGCTGGGCTTCCGCCTCCTGCAGAGCAAGAACGGCGGCTCCACCGCTGGTGCGAAAACCGGTGACGGGCAGGGCATGGCGGTTGATGAGCCCACCGTTTTCGACACCGGCGAAGGTTCGGGCCAAGCCAATCAGATCACGGGCGCCTGCTCCATTGTCGATGAGCAAATGCTGCCCACCGGCCTGGACGATCCTGTCGATCGAACCAATACTGGTCGGATCGATCCGGGCATTGGCCGTTCCGGCCAGCCTCGACAACAGATACTGCTGCCGAGCCGTTCGGCCCAGGTCGCCGGTCGGATCCGAACGCCATCTGCTGCCGTCGTGGTACTGCAGCGAACGACTCCGGGCAAAGGCCAGGGCTGTGAACCCGTCGAGAGAGTGGCAGCCCGCGGTGGCGATGTCGAGACCGGATTTCGGGTCCCGGACCGGGGTGTCGAACCACAGCGGCACCCCACCGATGGAGTCGATCACTGCCTGAAAGCCGACGAAGTTGACCTCGGCGTAGTTGTTGATCTCGATTCCGAGGAAGGTTTCGACCGTTGAGACCAGGCGTTCCTCGCCACCATCACCGTTGAAGGAGGAGTTGATCCGGCCATTGGAGCCCGTGCCGGCAATCGGCACCCACAGATCACGGGGCACCGACAACAGGTCAACCGTCTGGTTTCCCGGATCGACCCGGGCGACGATAATCGTGTCGGTCCGTTTACCTGCCACCTCCTCGCCGATGAAGACCGCAGCGTTGGGATCGGAGGCATCGATGCCCTCACGGCTATCCGACCCGACGAGCAACCAGTTCGACGGCTCACCAGCGGTAACCCCTTCCACTCCGGCGACCTCAACAAAGGTGATGGTTCGGAACCACCTCAGACCCCACGTCAGGCCGAGGGCCGACGCCAGTAATCCAAGAATGGCGAAGATCGAGAGCATCAACAATAACCGTTGCGGCCAGGTTCGACGAGGAGGCCGTTCCTGGGTACTCATCGCTGGTTGAAGCATCGATTCAGACCATGCTGTCAACAATGTCTCCCTGTCGAAGGACCCGGCCGACAGTCACGTTACCGCCTCATATCAGGTATTGACCGGCGCCCCCACCCCCGAGGACACTCAAGCGATGAGCGACCTCGTCGTCGGACTGGCCGACGCCAAACCAGCACCCGGGCCCACAGACGGCAACCAGGCAGCGGCGACCCCAAGCAATGATGGCCGGGCCCGGTGTTCGTGGGCCGCATCGACAGTGGACTATGCCCACTACCACGACACCGAGTGGGGCAGGCCCGTCGACGACGAGCGCACACTCTACGAAAAGCTCTGTCTAGAGGGGTTCCAGTCGGGTTTGTCGTGGCTCACTATCCTGCGCAAACGGGAAGCGTTTCGAGATGCCTTCGCCAACTTCGACGCCACCAGGGTGGCTGGGTTCGGGTCATCCGACGTCGACCGCCTGCTCGACAATTCCGGCATTATCCGTCACCGGGGCAAGATCGAGGCTTCGATCAGCAACGCCCAGACCCTGGTTCGGCTGTGGGACGAGGGAGGATCGTTGGCCTCGCTGATCTGGTCTTTCCAACCTGAGCGGTCCGCCCCTCCCCGGTCTTTCGACGATGTCGCCGCCAGTACGCCGGAGTCGGCTGCCCTAGCCAAGGAACTGAAACGTCTTGGCTTCCGCTTCGTCGGACCAACAACGACCTACGCCGCCATGCAGGCCATGGGGGTGGTCAATGATCACCTCGAAGGTTGCTGGGTTCGGGAGGTCTGTGATGTCCCGACGACCAGGGAGGATTGAGGCGCCGGGCGGCTATCACGTCTACCGACGAGGCCACAACTCAGACCGCTGCAGAAGATTCTCACCTGTCCGGCAAGTACACTGGTGTTCCGCCGCCACCTAGCTTTTTTCCGGACGGGGATTCCGCACAACCTACTACTCATGACCAATTCAGCGTCGAGTCGTCACCAGAGCGAGACCCCCTCCACCGAGGGAGTCGCCATTGATGGTGGTCTCGCGCCCGTCAACGAAGACAGTGAGAGGTGTTCCGAGCCAGTGACCAACGGTGGAACCGAACCGCTGGCAGCAGAACCCGACGCTGGTCCCGAG
>Ga0316190_10000787_pt1 | contig 22506 bp, 18 predicted proteins | sample Eddworburrow2_MG_FD_204929 | JGI IMG/M metagenome (GOLD analysis project Ga0316190, IMG submission 204929) | Coastal sediment microbial communities from Maine, United States - Eddy worm burrow 2 | ecosystem: Environmental > Aquatic > Marine > Coastal > Sediment | place: USA: Maine | collected... | reverse complement strand
ATGAATGTTTCCATAGGAGATATGAAAAACGATGGACAGTTTGGATTTTATATCTCCAACATCACCGAGGAGGGCGTGTTGTTGCAGGGGAATAATTTCTGGGTACCGAAACTTGATAGTGAGAAATTGTCCTTTCAAAACCAGGCCAGAGAGTCGGGAATTGAAGCCGGAGGTTGGAGTTACGGAGCCCAGTTCGGGGACCTGAATAACGATGGATTTATGGATCTGTACCTTGCCAATGGATTCATTTCAGGGAAGAAGGGGACAAATTACTGGTATGACTATTCCAAAGTGACAGGGGGTAACCGATCCATCATCTCTGATATACGGAACTGGCCAGCCATGGAAGGAAGGAGCCATTCCGGTTATCAGCGGAACAAGCTCTGGTTAAATACAGGCAGCGGATTTATGTATGATGTTTCTGAAAAAGTAATTGGTCGGCAGACCTATGACAGCAGATCTGTTGCCATGGCCGATTTATGGAACAGGGGGGTGTTGGATGTGGTAGTAGCAAGTCAGGACGACAAGCTCCTGGTTTATAAGAATCACACCAATCCGGAGCACCGGTGGATTGCATTTGAGCTTACAGGCACAAAGGCAAATAAAAGTGCCATTGGAGCCATCGTCAGGATCTATTGGGATTCTCACGAGCAGGCCCAGGTGATTACCGGTGGGATCGGATTCAGCTCACAGAACCAGCGACGCATTCATTTTGGCCTGGGCGAAAATGATCAGATCGATAAGGTGGAAATCCTGTGGCCCGGAGGGTCGACACAAATCATTGAGCATGCCGAAGCCATGAAAGTGCATAAAATTATTGAAAACTAAGCCTATGTCTTCCTTCTCAAAGATCCTCCAGTTCAAGTATGCTCCCCCCCTGTTCATCACCCTGATTCTTCTTGTGGGGCATTTCAGCTTTGGAATTCTGGAAAGCTTCAGCGCTATTTTGATATCCATAGGAACCAGCATTCTTACGGAATTGATTCTCTCTAAACTGATGTACGGGGAGATGAAAAAGAATGTCTCCAGTGCATACATTACTGGTATCAGCATCAGCATGCTCATACGCTCCACCTTTCTCTGGCCCTTTGCCCTGGTAGCCGTTCTGTCGATCATGTCGAAATATGTGTTGAGGTACCACGGCAGACACATCTGGAATCCTAGCAACTTCGGATTGTCCTGGCTCTTTTTTTTCGCCCCCTTTAGCGTAGCAGGATTAAGCATTCAATGGGGCAACAACATCCTGCCCATGCTGGTAATCTGGGCGCTTGGGATTGTTATTGTTCTGAAGGCCAAACGACTGCATATTACCCTGACCTATGTCCTTGCCTTCCTGTTCTTTGCCTGGTTGAGAAGCCTTATTACCGGTGCTGCTTTCTTTACCGAAGTGGCTCCGCTTACCGGGCCCATGTACCAGTTATTTGTCTTCTTTATGATCACCGATCCGGCAACCACGGTGAAAAACAAAAAAGGTCAGATGCTGGTGGCCTTCCTGGTGGCATTGCTGGAATTCGTATTGAGACTCAATGAGTTCATCTATGCACCTTTCTATTCCCTTTTCCTGGTGGGCCCTGTAGCCATGGTGGTCCAGGCTCAGCTGCAAAAAAGGCGGCCTATTGTGACGGCCTGATCAAGACGATTTTACAGCCTACTGAATCTCTATCCCCAGCCAGGCCTCCAGGGAATCAAGTACCCGTGCCTGCTCATCAAGGTCCAGTATCCTGACCCCGTGATCCTCCTGGGGCTGAATAATGCGTAGCGCATTGGTGCCTTCACCGGGTTCAAACATTGCGGCGGACCATGGATCGTATTCGCCGTAGATGTAGATGATGTTGTCTCCTTCTGTTTTTAACCAGTGATCGATGTCCAGCATCACCGAAGGATCATAGCTGGTAGTCACATCGGCGAAAATAAAAAATTCTCCACCGGGATCTGTAGCCACCTCCAGCAGGTCGGATATATGAGCAGTAATATAGGAAGGGTAACCATTCTCCATCATTGCCTGGTAGTAATAAGGGGTATAATAATCCATTAAGTAGTCTGCAAAGTAGTCCATCCACAGAACATCCACCAGGTGATCGAATAGTTCATCGACTGTGGCCGTCTCACCGGGTATGTCTTCACAGGGAACACTATGAAACTGCCAGAAAGCAAAGTGGTACTCGAGAATGGCGTACTCAAAAGCTTCATCCGGATCCAAAGAAAAGGAGTATCCCTGATCGGCGAACCAGTTCACAAATTTTGGAATCAGCGCATCGCGCTGCTCCAGCAATTGCCTTTCGTAGCTGTTCTGCGCCTCCCGGCAGTCGGCTGTTCCCACGCCTTCCATAAAGCTAACAAAGCGTTCGTCCACTGTTCCAAATACAATCGGTGCCACATAGGCCACTGTGGCATCCACATCATTGGGATAGAACCGCCTGTGAAAGAGGGCAGTCTGTCCGCTTTTGCTCACTCCCGAGCTAAGCCATACCCCCTCGTAGATCTCTTTGAACATGTCCACGATCCGGTGATGGTCGGCCGCAGCCTGCTCTATATTCAGAAATTCCCATTCCCATGGATCGGGCTCCGCATCCGTAAAATAGCGGTGGGTAACCAGCAGCAGATTGGCCCCCATAATTCTGCCCAATTCCTGTCCAGATCTTTCTGAGGTTCCATAACCTGCCGGCCCGAACACCATGGGCAAGTCCTCACCAGCATGATGAAGGTAGGCCTTCTGCACGAAAGTCGCACCCCCGGGATTGTTATGATCCACCGGCTGGGTGATCTCAATCCGGAACTGTTCCGGGTAGCCATAAACTGGATTAATGGAAACAGCTGTGACACCGGGAAGATCATTTATTATCTCAATCAGGGTCCTGTTATCCGGCTCCTCTTTATTACAGGAAGTGATTGTCAGGGACAGTATCAGAATAACTGCCCAAGGGTATGGTCTGAAAAGTCTCAATCTGCTTGTCTGAATTTCTTAGGTGTAAATATATGGAATAGTTTAAACAGCAGGTAAATGAGCAGCTAAAACTCAAAAAAAAACAGGTATTTCCATCTACAACTTTCACATGGAATAAGCATCCCTTTAACACATTTTTATGGATTTAATCCCACTCTGCCCATCAAGTTCATTGAAGACGATTGGACTTACCCCAAAACTCCTGAACGTCATCTCCGCATAGTGTGCTGTGCCTTAAGTTCAGGTGTTCGGCAAGTGATAAGCAGTAAAAATGAGATTGCTTTCTTAAGATTTTGCTCGCCTGAGTAGTGTATGAGTTATGGCTTGTCCATTTCAGGGAATCCGGAAGTAACAAGGTTGTTACTTTTTCATCAATGTGTGACTTTTGTGTTCAATTGAGCATGCTGGACGATTATAATATAAGATTGATTTACTGTGCTTTACAGGTAAATGGGAATCAGGTAATCATTATTCCGGAGTCACATCTCTGTTACTAAGTAACAACTATGTTACTTGCGAAAAATCGAAAACAGGATAGGTAAAAGGCCTGGCAGGAATACAGCATTTATTCCGATGCTGTTCAAAATTGGGGTATGTCCAATGAAGACGGGTCTTGATAAGAAAAGAAACTGTTTATACCTTTCCCTGTCAAAACAAAGGCCAATGTCCCGCCTATGAAAAAGTCCAGACTCCTGTTGTTGCCTCTGATCCTGCAGGCACTCCTCTGTACAGATCTGTTCGCTCAGCCGGGTGTACACATGATCGATCAGTTTCCTGCTCTTGTGGCTATGGTATCAGAGGAGGGAGCTTCACTCTTTTCGTTGGTAGTGAATGACATCCCTGTGTTTTCCCGAGAGTTTGAAAGAGTTGAGGATGATACGTTTTTACACAGGGAACTGAATATTCGGGTGATTGTATCGGATGCCGAAACGGACCAGGAGTATCAATGCAGGAACATTCGCCTGATTAACAATTCGGACGACACCCTTGAACTAGAGAACCTGATCCCCCTTGGTCCCAGCGATTCACGGCCCTATATTACCGGGTACGGACCACCGGGACTGGCCCGGGCTACCCTGTTTCGACCGGGTTATGGCCCTGTGGGTCTGATCGTTCCCGACAATGTGTGGGAGATGGGATTTACTGCCCTGGAGCTTTCCCCGGACAGCGGTATCGCCATGCTGACGAGGAGGGATTCCTGGGTAAACGCAGAAAGGAAAAGGTATTCAAGCATTCTCTATCCGGAAGGGGAAGTAAATTATAAGTTCTACAACGAAAGGTACCATGGTGACTGGAAATCCGCTTTGATTCATCTGCTGCGGGACCGCTGGCTGTTTGATCTACAGGAATTTGACAATCGACTCTATGAACGTGAAGACCTTCAATGGATAGGAGAAGACTACCTGGCGGTGCTGCAGTTTGCCTGGGATCAGGATTTCTATTCCACAGGGACAGGCTCCTATGAGCCTTTCAGGGAATTCTTTCACCGCTATGACCACCTTCACGGGGGTTACGATATCTATGGTATCTGGCAGGGATGGCCCAGACTGGGACTGGATAGCCGTAACCAGTGGGATCTCTTCCGGGACCTTCCAGGGGGAATGGATTCCCTCAGGGCCCTATCGGAATACTGCAGGGATCACAAATCCGCATTTTTCATCTCCTACAATCCTTGGGATCAGAGCACCCGTTGGTTCGATCACCTGAAGGAAATGGAGGGGATCATCCGGGAAACCCGGGCCGATGGGGTGGTCCTGGATACCAGGGGCAGTTCCAGCCTAGCACTTCAACAAGCTGCAGATAATGCAAGAAGTGGAGTGATCATGTATTCTGAAGGCATGGCTATTCCGAAGGACATGCCCGGGATCATTTCCGGCAGGGTGCACAATGCCATCCGGATGTCACCGCCATTAAACCTGAACCGGGTCATCAAACCTGAATTCCAGGTTTTCCGGGTGCTTGATCTGAGAGATGGGAGGATCCGCCGAGAAGTGGCCATCTCGTTGTTCAACGGATACGGAGCTGAACTAAACCTCTTTTCCCCGGCCCATCCCTGGTGGGTAGAAGAGGAATACCAGTTCATGGGCCGCTGCCTGATGATCCTGCGGCAGAACCGGGAGGCCTTCCATGATCTGAACTGGCTTCCCCTGGTTGAATTACCCGACAGCATCTGGGTAAATGAGTGGCACGGGGCAGATAAGGTCCTGTATACAATCCTCTCTTTGAAACCGGAAGGACACGACGGACAGCTTATCCGGATCGATAAGCACGATCTGCACTGGGTTTCCCTCTGGGATCATGAAGAAATCACCCCGGTAAAAACTCCAGGAGGGAGCTTTATTGATTACCACATCAATCCCTTCAGCCCTGTATACTCAGGAACCCGGCGCGAAGGAAGCGTTCAGTGTTTTGCCGGTTTCCCGGAGCTGCTTACATGGAGAATGACCGGGAATTCCCTTGTCCTGAGTGCCTCTACAGAGGGCCGGATTGTGCTTTGGAAAGGCGATCCTTCCTATTCCAACCATCAAAAATCCGGATTTCCCGTGGATGGATCTGAAGAGATCGTTTTGCCGCTGTCGGATTGGATGCACCTTCCTGAAGGAAAACTGGTGGTTCAATTGTACCATGGGAACGAGATCCTGGATGAAAGGGTAATCCATTTCGACCTGGCCACTCCCGTGAGGATCAATGAAACCAAAGCCACTTCAGCTTATCTGAAGCCCCCTGAGGGAATGGTGGAGATCAAGGGTGGGCCCTTTCAATATCACCGGGGCAATGAGGCCGATTTCATTCCCTATCCCTTCAATTTCGATACCCTGCTGGTGGAAGCGGGCGATTTTTATATGGACAGGTATCCCGTAAGCAATAAGCAGTATTATGAATTCATGCGTTCCACAAACTACCATCCGGTCGATACCACAAATTTTCTGAAACACTGGAACAACGATTGCTATCCTGATACACTGGCTGACCATCCGGTGGTCTGGGTCTCTCTAACAGATGCCAGGGCATACGCCAGGTGGAAGGGGAAAAGGCTGCCTGCTGAAATGGAATGGCAATATGCTGCGCAGGGAACAGACGGCAGAATCTGGCCCTGGGGGAATCAATTTGACAGCCTTCTCTGCAATCCTGCAAGCGGTCATACAAGCCCGGTTCATAAATTCCCGGCTGGAAGAAGTCCCTTCGGGGTGGAGGACATGACCGGGAACGTATGGCAGCTTTGTGATGATGAGTATTTCAATGGGAGTTTCTCCTTCTCCATGATCAGGGGAGGATCTTTTTATCAACCTACCTCCAGCTGGTGGTATATACAGGGAGGGCCGCAAGCCAATAACCGCACCCAGATGCTTCTGAAAACCGCACCCGGGTTTGACCGGAGTGAAACGGTCGGATTCCGTTGCGTTTGTGATAAATAAGTGTTCGGCCAGATTTCATTACCACGTCGTAAGATGACTCCTTAATCCGTATTTTCAGGTATTATGCCGGAGTATAGAGAAAAGAGCTGAAACTTGTTCTTAATGAAATAACTTCTTAAATTGATTGGCTGTGCATCGATTAATCACTAACAACAAGAACAATGGCCTCAAAAAACTCAATGAACAGGAGAAAATTTATTAGCTCAGCTGCTGCAACAGCTGCGACCATAAGCGTGGTACCCAGGCATGTACTGGGCGGAACCGGCTATGTTGCCCCTTCCGATAAAATAACGGTGGCCAATATCGGCTGTGGTACACAGGGATTGCGGGAGATGCCCGGAATGCTTCAAAACCCTGATCTGCAGGTAGTGGCCGTTTGTGATGTGAATAAATTTACCACCGATTACCTGGACTGGTCGTCGGAAGGTATTCGAAACGGGATCAGGGAAACCCTGGAAGATCCCAATTGGGGGGGCCAGTATAAGGGCATTCCCGGTGGAAGGGATATAGGGAAGGAATATGTGGAAGCCTACTATGGCAAGAACAAACCCTCGGGCACTTACACTGGCGTCAAGTCCTACGAGGATTACCGCGAACTGATAGTAAAGGAATCGGATGTGGATGTGGTGAAGATCATGACCCCCGATCATCACCATGCTTACCTGGCCATGACAGCCATAAACAATGGCAAACATGTGGTCACCCATAAGCCCATTGCCAACCGGATGTCGGAAGGAAGGCTAGTCATAGAGACTGCCAAGAAGTCAAAGGTGAAGACCCATTTGCTGGCCTGGAGCGAGAGGCCGGAACACGGGCTCATTTTGAAATGGATCCAGGATGGAGTCATTGGCAATTTAAAGCAGATACATAACTGGTCCTACCGTCCGGTTTGGGAGCAGTGGCCCTCGAGGCCCAAAGAATCCATGCCCATACCAGATGGATTCAACTGGGATTTATGGTTGGGTCCAGTGACCGATTTACCCTATCATCCATTTTATACGCACAACAGATTTCGCGGATGGTACGATTTCGGAGGCGGGAGCATTGCAGACATGGGACATTACAGCCTCTTCCCCTTGTTCCTGACCCTGGGGATCGATACCCCACCGATCGCAGCAAAAGCACATGGCACCACTCACCGATACGTAGATGGCAATACTTATAAGTGGGTGGTGAACGACGCCGCATTTCCACAATCCAGCCTGATCCAGATAGAGTTCCCCGAACAAAAAAATCTTCCTGCTTTTGATCTTCTCTGGTATGATGGAGGGATGAAGCCTTTTATCCCTGAGGAGTTTAAAGAGGATAAGCGCGACATGCCTGAGGAAGGGATGATGTTTGTGGGCGATAAAGGAAAAATACTTGCAGGATTTCGCGGGGAGAGGCCCGAAATAATTCCCTCCAGACTTATGAAGGCATACCAGGGAGAAAAAGTGCTTCCTGAAAGAGAGCGGGGACCTCGGTCCAACACCTGGGCGGCAGCCATTAAAGCGGATAAGGAATCGCCTGGCAGCTTTAAATACGCCGGGACGGTTACCGAGGCTATTAACCTGGCTGCGGTGGCTTTGAGAGCAGGCAAAAAGGTAGAGTATGATTCAAAGAACATGAAGATCACCAACGATGAAGCGGCCAACAAATTATTAACCCGGGAATACAGGGAAGGCTGGGAACTTTAAATTTAGCGAAACCATGAAGACATCTAATCAGAACTATTCAAGAAGAGGGTTTATTGAAAAAACGGCCCTGCTGGGTGCAGCCGGAATGCTAGCACCAAGTATTAATTTATACTCGAAGACCATGACAACACCACAAATGACACACGATGATATTTCACTGGCCCAGTGGGCCCTGGTGCAGGAAATAAGAGATGGGAAATGGAAAACCCTGGATTTTCCAAAAGTCGCCAGGGAAGATTTTGGATTGAACGGGATAGAATTTGTAAATACTCTGTTTGAAGTACCGACCATAAACTATCTCAATCAATTAAAAAAGAACGCAGAGGAACATGGGGTAAAGATGGTCTTGATCATGATCGATGCGGAAGGAGATGGCTGTGAACCCACCCCCGAATTGAGAAAGCAGTTTGTGATTAATCACCGCAAATGGATTGATATTGCACAGTACCTGGGCTGCAAGGCCATCCGGACCAATTGCCGGGGACCGGAGAATGTGGATCCGGGTGAGGCCCTGAAGTGGGCGGCAGAATCATACAACATGCTGTTAAAATATGCTATACCTGCGGGAATCAGTGTTTGCATTGAAAATCATGGAGGGGTTTCAAACGATGCCGATTGGATGGTGGACCTCTTTAATGAGGTAGATAACCTATACTTTGGGTCCTACCCCGACTGGCGGAGACCGTCTGATAATTTCGATAACGTGGAATATCTTGAAAAGATGCTGCCCTGGGCTGTGGGAATGTCCTATCGCAACCAGCCAAGCGAAGAGCTGACGGCTAAAATGATCAAAATGAGTCAAGATGCAGGATACCGTGGGTGGTATGGAATCGAGTCGAGTGGGAGAGAAGCCATTATGCAGGGAAAGGAACTTTTGAAGAAGTACCTGGGAATCTGATTGAACCAGGATTGCATGCTACTTGTTTAATCTAAAGTCATTCACTACAAACATGCAATCAATGGAAAAAAGAAGGGATTTTCTCAGAAACATGGCAGGCCTTACTGCCGGAATAATGCTCCCGGTGGGTTGGGGATGCAGTTCTTCAACTTCAGGCAGTGACCAGTTGGGAGCCTTGCTTCCCATGCGTAAACTCGGGTCTACCGGGGAAAAGGTCACCATGCTTGGCGTGGGTGGATATCACATTGGCTGGACTACCGAAAAAGACGCTCAGGAGGTAATCGAAACTGCCATTGAAGGGGGAGTCCGCTTCTTCGATACGGCTCATAGTTATGGCCCGGGAATCAGCGAAGAGCGGTATGGCAAATTCCTGGTCCCCAAATACAGGGATCATGTTTTCCTGATGACCAAATCTACAGCACCAGATGCCAAGACCTTAAAGGAAGAGTTCGACCTTTCCCTAAAAAGGCTGAACACCGATCGGGTGGATCTCCTTCAGCTGCATGCATTTCAAAGTCCAGGCGATGTGGACGACAGGATCAGCAACGGTGTCATTGATGCCGCTCATGCAATCAAAGAATCGGGCAAAGCCAGATACATTGGATTTACCGGGCACCAGAGTCCCTATGCGCACCTTCGCATGATGGAAAGAATGTCTGAGTTTGGGGGATTCGCTACCCTTCAGATGCCGCTCAGTGTTGTGGATTTCGCCAGCGAGCATAGTTTTGTCAGGCAGGTCCTTCCGCTTGCAGTCGAAAACAAACTGGGCCTGCTGGCCATGAAAACCCTTGCCGCCGGCAGGTTCTTTGAGAGAACCAGGATAGGTGAGGAGCTCAGATGGGAGACTGATACGCCGGTCGTTCCAGGCTTTGTGAGTGTAAAGGAAGCCCTCTACTTCAGCTGGTCTTTGCCAGTGAGTGTATTAATTACGGGTGCTGAGAACAAAACCCTATTGCTGGAGAAAATTGAGCTGGCCAAAGAATTTACCAAACTCACAAAGGAGGAAAAAGATCTGATCATAGAAAAGGCAAGCGGTGCCCCTGACAAGGATCAAGTGGAGTATTACAAGAATGTTGAGGCTTGATTGCATGAAAGAAATCATTCAGATAATAATGTTGTGTGTGATAATCAGCGGTCAAATCCATGCGCAGGTAAGATCACAATGGCGAGGAGAGAACAGAAACGGAATATACCTTGAGGAAGATCTTTTGGACAAATGGCCCGAAAGTGGACCGGAGCTGCTTTGGTCCATCAATGGAATCGGGGAAGGATATTCTTCGGCATCAGTAACTGAAGATGCCATTTATCTGACTGGATTGATAGATACTATGGAATATGTCACCGCCCTTGATTTAAACGGAAACCATCTATGGCAGACAGAATTCGGACCGGGCTGGATCACAAATTTTAATGCTTCCCGATCAACACCGACTGTCATTAATGGAAAGGTTTATGTTGCAGGTGGGCAGGGACATGTTGCCTGCCTTAACAGCAAAACCGGAGAGATAATCTGGAAACTTGATGCATATAAAAAGTTTGAAGGAGAATGGGATATTTGGGGGGTAGCAGAATCGCTTCTATATCATGAAGGTAAAATTTTCTATACTCCTTGCGGAGAAAGAACTACCATGGTCGCTTTAGATGCAAACTCAGGAAGGACAATCTGGGAATCCGCCAGTATGCCTGATTCTTCGGCTTACGTTTCTCCAATCTTAATAGATCATGGAGGCAGGAAAATGATAGTTTCCGTTACCTCAAACTACATTATTACCCTTGATCCGGGAAATGGCGATATCATATGGAAAAAAACCTATTCGGATATCTATCCTCCCGTAGAACATGTCGATTTTCCCATATCGAATACCAACACTCCTCTATATGATGACGGTCACATATATGTAACAAGCGGTTACAATCATGTGGGTGTGATGTTTAAAATGAATGCAGATGGTAGTGATGCAGATCTTATTTGGACCGATAGCACTTTGGATGTTCATCATGGAGGGGTGGTCCTGTTAAACGGTTACATATATGGAGCAAACTGGCTCCATAATGGAAATGGAAACTGGTGCTGTATAGACTGGAAGACCGGAGAAACGATGTTTGAAGATAAATGGATCAACAAGGGCTCCATCATAGCTGCCGATAACAAGTTGTACTGCTATGAAGAGAAGACCGGCAATATTGCCCTGGTAATACCACGAACTGACAATTTTAAGGTAGTTAGCACTTTCAGACCATTCAAAAAAGGATGGCCGCATTGGTCTCATTTGATGATAAGGGATGGTGTCCTCTATGTAAGATACGAGGATGTTTTAAAGGCATTTAATATATCGGAAACCACTCTCCCCTGACAGCCTTCTCGATTGCACTGGATTTAATGTCAGTCCAGGATCTTCATGTCTTTTAGCCAGAGTATAAAACTGTCCTGCCAGCTTGCAATTCCTTTTCCTCTCCCAATCCCAGAGTCAAATCCATGTTTTCCTTTTGCATAAATATGGGGGGAATGTGCTCTTTTGTTTCAATGGTATTAATAAAAGCATCTCGTCCGGATCATGGATAAAACGAGACAGATGAATTTCAGGATAACCCTTTACAGAGCTTTCTGTTGTTCCATATATTGCTTGGCCATATCCTGAAAACTTACCGGGGGATTGAAATCAACCGGTTTGGCTACAGAATCAACAAACTTCGGTAGGAAATCCTCTTTTACCCGTTTGGCTGATTCATCGATGCCATAAATTAAAAGGGTTTCAACGCCGCAGGATTTGGATGGATCTATTCCCGGAGATTTCTTGGTGGGCCAGTCTGAGTATTTTACCGGACCCCAGGCCAATTCAGCCAGGGGAGATCCAATGATTGAATTCCCTCGCTCAAGTATCTGGTCGATCTCTTCCAGCGTGGTTACTCTTGTAGTGGGCATTTATTCATAGCAAGAAGTCAGAGAAATGTACACTGAGAAATTGATGGAGTTATCTGGATCCCATTGAAATTATGTAAAGAATACATTTATTATGTTTTAGAAACATAAAATAAAATATATAAAAGTATTGGGTAGATATTAAAAAAATACATAACTTAGCTTTTCATCTCCAGATCGCATGCTGAGTTTTTTCGATAAAGGCTCCTCCGTTAATCTCAAAGGTGTTGAGAAGAAAAAATTCCGTTCGATACAACGGATCATCAGCTACCTGTTTCTTCATGGAGAAAGTTCGTGCAATGATATTGCCGGACATATTAAGCTTAGCATTCCCTCAGTACAGACAAATCTCAATGAGCTGGTATCCTATGGTGTGATCGAGGACAAAGGTCAGGGAAGTTCTACGGGGGGCAGACGCCCCAACATTTACGGCTTGCATGGGGAATCATTCTATATTCTCTGCATTGATGTTGGCAGGTTTCATGTCCGGCTGGCCATCCTTAACAGCAATATGAAAATAGTATCAGGGATTGTTACCCATGAGATCATGTTCCAGGATGATTTCTCTTACCTGGATGGGATCATTGAATACGCTGAGAACCTGATTGCTACCTCAAAGATCGATAGAGATAAGTTGATTGGGGTCGGTTTGGATATGCCTGGCGCGATAGATGCGGGGAAAGGGATCAATCATAGTTACTTATTTACACCGGAACAGAGCTTGGTCGAGATCCTTACCGAAAAATTTTCTTGTCCTGTTTTCCTGGAAAATGATGCCAATGTTCTTGCGATAGCAGAATATTGGAATGGTCATGCCCGGAGTAAGAAAAATGCGATAGTTCTGCTTCATAGCTGGGGCATTGGCTTAGGCTTGATTATTAACGGGAAAATATATCGTGGATCATCGGGTTTTGCTGGTGAATTCAGTCATATTCCGGCCGTGGAGAATGGCAAATTGTGTTGGTGCAACAAACAGGGTTGTCTGGAAACGGTTGCTTCTGCCACTGCATTATCTGAATATGCAAAAGCAGGCATGAACAACGGAAGCGCATCATCCATATTTGAGGCCATCGATCTTACGAAGAAGTATGTCGATCCCGGTATTATCATAAGCGCAGCAAATCAGGGCGATCAGTTTGCGATAAAAATTTTGTATGATGTAGGATTTGAACTGGGGAAGGGTATTTCGGCACTGGTTCAAATCCTTAATCCAGAAATCATTGTTCTGGGGGGCAGGATGGCCGATGCCAAACAATACATTATTGCTCCCATCCAATATGCACTGAACTCATTTTGCAATCCTTTATTGATTAATAATCTGAAAATAGAGACAGCAAAACTGGGGCAGGAAGCATCTGTGCTGGGCAGCGCAATTGTTGTGGTAGAGGGTTTGTTGACAAGAAGTGATTGAAGCTATAGGATTTTAGTACGGAACATCCACTAGCGTTAGATATATACTAGTCTTTATGAACCTTAACCTTAACACTATGAAACAGAAACTTTTACTTATTTTTTTGCTCCTGTATGCTTGTGGCTTATATGCCCAGCATACAGTGACCGGGAAGATTACTTCTGCTGAAGACGGGAGTGCGCTTCCTGGAGCTAGCATCGTTGTGAAAGGGACAACTCAAGGTGCTGTGACCGATGTGGACGGACAGTACTCTATTAACGCCCCTGATCAAAACGATGTACTCATCTTTTCTTTTATTGGCTTCCAAACCGAAGAAATAAATATCGATGGCAGAACGGTCATTGATTTTAGCATGATCCTAAGTACTGAGACATTGGATGAAGTGGTAGTTACTGCCCTTGGAATATCCAAAGAGAAGAAAGCGCTTGGATATGCGGTCACCGAGGTTTCAGGAGCAGATCTCAACCAGGTCAAGGAATCCAACGTGATCAATCAGCTGTCCGGTCGTGTTGCTGGGGTGGTGATTACCCAATCAACTTCCGGACCTGGTAGTGGTTCGCGGGTAGTTATACGGGGAAATAATTCTCTTACCGGCAACAATCAACCGCTGTATGTGGTGGACGGTATTCCAGTGGATAACTCCGGTTTTGGCTCTGCTGCCGGATCGGGGACCGCCAACTACAGGAGGAACGACTATGGAACGGGAATTTCTGACATCAATTCCGACGATGTTGAAACGATCACTGTTCTGAAGGGCCCAAATGCTGCGGCATTGTATGGTTCCAGGGCTTCCAATGGTGTTATTCTTATTACCACCAAGAAGGGTTCCGGAAAGAAAGGAATAGGAGTGTCTCTTACCTCTAATCTCACCTTCGAAACCCCAATGATATTGCCGCAATACCAGAATGAGTACGGACAGGGTAAAGACGGTAATATTCCCGCTGATTGGAATGAGTTCTATACGAGTACCGGAGGATCGTGGGGACCCCGATTAGACGGTTCATCTCAATACTATTATACTTCCGAGAATGAAACCCGTCCTTACGTTGCACAACCTGATAACGTGGAGGACTTTTTCAGGACCGGATCCAATTTTGTGAACACGATTGCATTGGACTATGGAGGAACAAATTCATCTGTAAGATTCTCGTACACCAACACCCACACCAACTCCATACTCCCGAACTCAGATCTTAAGAGGCATAATTTCAATCTTCGGACCGTTGCCAGTCTTTCTGATAAACTATCCATTGATGCAAAGGCGACCTATTTTAAGCAGGAAGCCAATCAGCGACCATCACTGGGTACTGAAGGGATCATGTCCTATGTGTATTATATTCCCAGGAACGTGGATATTGAAGACCTGAAAGATTATCAGAATGATGACCTATCTGTGAAAAGCTACCAGAAGGAGAGTACCGGGAATCCTTACTGGATACTGCAGCACGATGTTAACCATGACAGCCGGGACAGATTCATGGGATTTGCCAAAGTGAATTATGAGTTCACAGACTATCTTAAAGCTTTTGTACGCATTGGAACCGACCGGGTTTCGCAGGGCATTGAATCCATTGAGCAGTATGGTCACTGGTTCTATGGCACCGGACGTTTCAGTTTCAGCACCAGGACCACGGCTGAGACCAATGCTGATATTCTGTTGATGTTTGACAAAGATTTTGGAAATTTCAATGTCGCGGTGAATGCCGGTGCGAATAAAATGTATCAGACCTACGAAAGTTATGGTATTTCCGGAGAAGATTTCAAAATACCCACCAAACCCATCGTGAGCGGAGCCAATATCATCAACACTCCTGGTTATACACCACTGAGAGAGAAGAAGATCCACTCCGTGTACGGTTCAGCATCACTGTCCTATAGCAGGGCAGTATACCTGGATGTGTCCGGAAGAAACGACTGGTCATCCACACTTCCCAAGGATAATTGGTCTTATTTCTATCCCTCAGTCAGCTTATCGTTTCTGATCAATGAGATATTCGGAATGCAAAATAATGTTTTGAATTTCTCCAAGGTCCGCTTCAGCTGGGCACAGGTGGGTAACGACACGAGTCCCTATTTGCTCGATAATGCATTCAACCTGCGTGGCACCACTGCCAGTTACCTGGGCCTGACCATACTCACCAGGCCGGGAACCTATTACGAGCCTATCAGGCCGGAGCAGGCCACCTCACTTGAGGGGGGACTTGAACTTAGCATGCTTCAGAACCGGCTATATGCTGATCTCTCTGTTTATAAGATCAATTCAGAGGACCTCATCATGACCATCCCCGTACCGGCTGCCACCGGATATTCATCCTTCCATACAAACGTAGGAAAACTGACCAATACAGGGCTTGAAGTATTGGTGGGCGGATATCCTGTAAAGACCAACAATTTTACCTGGGATATCTCTTTAAATCTTGCCAGGAATAAGAACGAACTGGTGGAACTAATCGAAGATCTTGAAACCTTTCAATTTAGCTCAACCAACGCTGGGAATGTGGTCGTTCAGGCAACTGTCGGAGGAGAATTTGGCGAGATATGGGGAACTGAACATAAGAAAACTCCAGCAGGCGACATCGTGGTTGATGCCACCGGCCGTCCCCAGGCTTCCGATGAAAAGGTATTGCTTGGTAACTATCAGCCGGATGTGTCCGGAGGTTTTTGGAATAAATTCTCCTATCAGGGATTCTCCCTGGGTGTCCTGGTCGATTTCCGCATAGGAGGTGAAGTATTTTCCGGAACGGATAGCAGGCTTGATGCTTCGGGCGTATCGAAAAGATCCCTGGAAAACCGGGACGGGATTGTGGTAGATGGGATGGTGAACGTAGGTTCGGCTGAAGAGCCAGACTATCAACCCAATACACTTCAGATTACCGGACAGGATTACTGGGGTGCCATGAGCGGTATCGCATCTAATTATATCTATTCACAAACCAACGTCAGGTTAAGAGAATTGACACTGGTTTATACCATGCCCGGAAGTGTGCTGGGAAGTTCCTTTGTCAAAGGATTCTCTGTTGGACTTGTAGGCCGCAATTTGTTCTTTATCTATAAGGATATTGAAAATTTCGATCCCGAATCCAGCTACAGTACCAGTAATTTTGCTCAGGGTATGCTCTGGGGAAATCTCCCAACTACGAGAAGCATTGGATTTAATTTGAATGTTACTTTTTAAATCTTAAAACTGAATAATTATGAAACGCTATAGTCTATTGTTTTTAATTTTCATTGCACTCGGTTTGGTTTCCTGCACGAGTGATTTCGAGGAGATCAATAAAAATCCGAATGCAATTGTCAAAGAGGAGGCGAGTGCAAGGTACTTTATTACTGATCCGCAGTACCGGCTATTTGCTCCTGACAGATATCCTTATTGGAGAGCTAATTTGATCCACACTGACAGGTATGCTGGCTATTTTACATTTGGCTTCAATGGCTGCTGGTGGTCCGATGAACTTGGTTATTCTTATTCCTCCGGGTATACTGATGCCGCCTGGGGTTGGTTGGGCGGTTACTTTGGAAGCATTGACAATTTCCTGAAGCTCACAGAATCAGGTGGGGATTTTGAAAATGATCTGATGCATGCCACCGGTACGATCATTAAAGGGCTGTACTACCAGATGTATACAGACGTTTTTGGTGAAATCCCTTATACGGAAGCAGGTGTGGAGGGCATAGTGACTCCTGCATACGATGAACAGAAAACCATATACCAGGGCATCATAGACGAACTGGATGCTGCCATGATGACCATCGGCGATAATACCAAAACGGGTGAAGGCATCGATGATCTTGGGGAAAATGATCTGTACTTTGGAGGTGATCTGACCAAGTGGAAAAAACTAGCCAATTCCCTGAAACTCAGAATTGCTTTGAGAGCCTATGGTGCCCCGGGAGCCGATTTTGCCGGCACGGCCATTACCGAGGCTCTGAACGCTGGACTTTTCCTGGAGGATGCGTCTGACAATTGCATCATGATTAAGGATGACGTGATCTCACAGTGGAGCAGCTCTGCTTATGGAGATGTTTGGCATAATTTTGGACTCGGATCGAACTGGCATGTGGGCCAGCCCCTGGTGGATAATTTACGCAACAACAATGATCCCCGTCTTGAATTTTATGCCGAACCTGCTGCCGGCGGTGTGATCGATCTCATCAGACCCGCCGAGGATCCCGGGAGAAGCCTGTTTGACAAGCACGTAGCTTTTGTAACACAGACTTTGACCGATGCTGGGGTTGCATTCATCGAAACTGTGGATGGCGACACAGTCACCATCGATATGCCTGCGAATTTATATTATGTGGGACAACCTGTAAGAATGGGGGGTGACGTGTATTCCTATATCCGCTATGAGTTTTTTAGCGAACCCGCTCCGGAAATTATCGCAAAGAAAAATTCCGGGACCAATATGTGGGATGAAATCATCATGACCACAGCGGAATCATATTTCCTACGGGCTGAAGCTGCTGTGAAAGGATTCTCAGGTGATGCCCAAGCCTTGTACCAGGAGGGGATAAGATATGCCATGAGGCTTTGGAATGTTTCTGATGGCGACATCGATAACTTTTTGGCTACCGAAGACATGGCACTGCTGAATGGAACTGATGAACAAAACCTGGAAAAGGTAAGTATTCAGAGATGGCTGGCCTGCTATACAGATGGATTTGAAGGATGGGCCATTGCAAGAAAGTCAGGGTTTCCCTCGGAATTGACACAAACCCTGACTGATCCTGAAATTTATGGCCTGGGTGACATTAATGGAGTATATCCCGAGAGATTGAGATATGGAAGTAATGTCCAGACCCAGGATCCGGATAATTACGGCATTGTTATTTCACGCCAGGGTCCTGACCGTCAGGATACGCAGCTCTGGTTTGCGAAATAGCAATAATCCCCTTTGGTAGTTTAGGGTAGTTTTGAAAGGCAGATCATTGTGATTTGCCTTTCATTTTTTTTAGTATAGCTCATTGACCAACCCACAGGCAAACTTGCTTCCTGGTCTCTGTTCTTGTTGTTCTCAATGATATATGCCCAGCCATATGTTAAGAAGTGGTTAAAAGGAAGGAATGAAGAGTCCCGCTGCTAACCAAATCAACCTTATTGCTGTTTATTAGTACTAGCGATGCTAATAAGCAATGTTGTTTATGTCAATCATATGTGGTGTTTTACTTGGCTTTATCCCTGTTGAAGAGCCCCGCACATCCATTGTGTGGCATTGGGAAGATGAGTTCAGCACTGCGGAAAGGGGTAAAGTGGAAGACTGGTTGAACAGTGTGACTGGTGCTGCCGAGTCCACACTCGGGATTTATCCCTTCCCATTGCATTTTTATATCCACAGGCGATCCGGATCGTCAGAACCCGTTCCCTGGGCCAGTACCCGCCGTCATTCTGTTCAGGGAGTTGATTTCCATATTGATCCCGATTATAGTTTACAATCTTTCCTGGATGACTGGACGGCACCTCATGAAATCAGCCATTTATCCATTCCTTACCTTGGGAGGGAACAGGCCTGGTTCGCCGAAGGATTTGCCAGCTTTCTTCAATATCAAATCATGCAGGAACTGGGCATTTATTCAGAGCAAGAAATCAGGGAACTTTACTCAGAGAAAATTGAACGAGTGAGATCCTATTATGATCGGGATCAGGACTTTGTTACGATATCCAAAAATCTTCAGAGCAGAAGGCAGTTTTCGATTATGTACTGGGGAGGTGCAAGCTACTTCATGCAGATTGACGAGCGTCTGAGGACTGAGCATGGCCAGGATTTTACAGGTATTATAAAAGAGTATCTGCTTTGCTGTCGCCTGAAGGATGCATCCATTGAGGAGCTCGTCGAATCGTGGGATCATCTTTTGGGGGAGCCCCTTTTCAGTGATATGATGCTTAAGTACCGATCCGCACCGGCCTCTGAGGTATTGAACGCAGCCTTCCTAAGTAATCGCCCTTAGTAGCGGGCTACCTTCCATTAAGGATCCAGTAAGAATGGGGAGTTTGTTTAGGGATTCACAACAGCTTGTTAAATAAGGTGTTAATTATTCTAAGAAGGAAGCATTCTGGCAAAAGGGGTCGTAATTTGAATATTATGGGAACATTGAATACTTTGATTGAAAAGCAGTATCACGCTCCGGGATTATATGAGGATATTCTGGAACGTCTTGATGAGCTGAACGTCGATATAAATAGCGTTTCCAGGGAAGATATTGCCGAAGTAGATGAATTCCATGTAAGAGGAGCTGAGGTCTCCCGGGAACTAGCCGGTCAGATTAAATTGGATCATTCCAGGGTCCTTGATGTAGGATGCGGACTCGGGGGACCTTCCAGAATGCTGGCTGAGGAATACAACTGCCAGGTGACGGGTATTGATCTCAGTCATGAGTATATCAGGACAGCCAGGGGGCTTTCCGAGTTGGTAGGGCTCCAGGACAGCACCTCTTATATTCAAAGCGATGCCCTTGAACTGCCTTTTGAAAATGGTTCTTTTGATGTGGTCTGGACCCAGCATGTTCAAATGAATATTCGTCACAAACTCAAGTTTTATTCGGAAATTGAACGTGTGCTGACCAAGCACGGCACCTTCATATATTATGATATTTTCACTACAGACAGGGGAGAAGTTAGATTTCCCATGCCCTGGGCCAACGATTCTTCAGCCAGTTTCCTGGTGACTCCGTCGGAAATGGATGATATTCTTGAACGCTTGTGCTTTAAGAACCTTCTTACCACCAATCAAACTCAACAAGGCAAGCAGTTTTTGACAGATCTGTTTGAAAAACTGAAGGCGAATGGTCCCGCGAAACTGGGACTGAATGTATTGATGGGTAGTTCCACCAAGGAGAAACTGGTCAACATCCTCTTAGGCCTGGAAGAGGAACAGATTGTACTTCAAAGTGGGATTTATGTTAAAAGAGATATAAGTTAATCATGGAGGAACAAAAGATGAATAAGTATCTGATTGAAGTTTCGCAAGGATCGTACAAGCTCACTAATATGAGAGCGGCCTACATTTTCAAACGTTCAGGATCTCATTTTGTAACCCATGCAGAATGGGGATTGCACGACGGGGAGTATAAGGCCTGGCTGATGGCAGAGACCGAAAACAAGAGAGAAGCCCTGAGGATTCTTCCAGCAGCCTACCGGCAACGTGCCAGGATTATTCTGATTCAAAAATTCTCAAGAAACAGCACTACGGATAATCTGAGCGATCAGCACGGGGCTTGATATGCTTATTCCAGAGCCTCTCCGCAGGTAGGGCAGAATTTATATCCTGCATCTTTGTCAAATTCGTGTCCATTGGAACATTTAACGACTTGTTTGTCGGCATAGACGGCAGTTAAAACTCCATTTACCTTGCTGTTCGAAGATACACTTCCCTTGTAGCCTGTAATCAGGAATTCAACGCTTTGATTCTTCCCTATTCTAAGGATCTCAAGGAAACTTTGCTGAGGGCAGTATAATTCCAGGATGATCTTGTGCCCATCCATTTCGGTTTCTGCGTACAACAGATCCTGGTTTGCCTTGATCCATAAGGTATTGTAGGACTGGCTCACCCTGACTCCGTTATTACTCAGAAGGTCTGCAGCAGTTTGTTGGTCATATTCATACACCCAACTACCCCTTTTGCTTGACAGGAGATCAACACCAGCTGTAACTTTCTCCCCACTGGAATGTCTGAAGAATTTAACGATCTTGGCATTGTTAAATCTGACCTTTTTGCCCCAGATAGACTTGGCAAAGTCCTCATTTGCATTCAAAAGAATACTCTCATGAGCCCCAACACTTTTCTCCTGAGCATCTTTCACCTTAGATTTGATTACATCATCAGTAATAACCTGAGAATATGCTGCCAGGGAGAAACCTAATAAGAACAAGATGCTTATTGTTTTCATGACATATGGCTTTTTAATTTATTGAAGCAGATCCTTTCCGTAGCTGTATCTATTCCGGATTATAAAATCTCTAAGATTTATACGCAATTCAAGGCTTAAATGTTGTGTATAAATAGCAATCTCCATCGTCAGATTTAGACTTTACTGTTTGGTATTCAAATAATTTGCTTATATTATGTCGCTATGAACCAATACCTTAAACTATGAACTACTTTATTTTTATTTCAGCGCTTATCGCCTTTGTGGCTATTATCGGGCATTTTACCATGGGAAGAAAGGATTACTTAAAACCAGTACTGGATTCCGATATTGACCTTGTTCCCAAAAAGGTGATGCAAAGCCTGTTCCACTACATGTCTGTAGTTTTGGTATTGTCTACAATTATTTTACTTGCAGGCAGCCATCATTCATGCCCCATGTATGACTATGTCCACAACATGGTCCGCTTCATTGGAATGTTGTTCGGCTTGTTTGCGGTAACGCAGTTTATTATTGCAGCTACTTCTGGTGTTCCCGGAGGTGTTTTTAAGTTGTTTCAGTGGGTATTCTGGCTGCTGATTTCGGTCTTTGCAATAGTGGGTACATTATAAGACTGACAAGCTTCCTGGCTTAAATGGCAGACATACTTACCAGTTATCCCCAAAACGGGGATTTACCACATTGTTGTAGATGGATCCAAAAGTGTAGGTTAAGCCCACGCTTGTCGCATAGGAGTACTGAGTCTCCAGTTCTCTTCTTCTTAGCAGAACCTCCTCGGGGGTAACGCCTTCCTTGATAAGGCCCAGTTGATCGTGGATGATGGAATATTCACCGCTAATATTCACATTGAGGCCCTTGGCAATCCGAAGGCTGATATATCCTCCAAACATCAGATTGCAGAAATGTTTATTGAGACATTTTATGTTTAAATTATGCCAAAGTTTACATTGTTCCACAATAAAGAGCAGACTGTCATGAAAGATGTATTTTCAATTCAAATCAGGATGTTTCGTTGGCTAGGTATTGCTGGAATCCTGGGTGCTGCTATTCTTTTCATCGGGGATATATTATATCTCTACGACTCAGGTGGTGAAGTGTCCGGATTAAGTCGCATAAATAATATAAGGGATGGGAGGTTCCTGGCTTCTGGAATTAGTGCTTTAGTTGGTGCTTGGCTTTATACCCTGGGTGCAGGTCAACTCTATTTAGCTCTTAAGCCATCCGGAAAGACATTATCGATTCTAACTTTTGGATTCTTTGCTGCAATCATGATTGGCTATGGCATTGCACATGCGGCATTTTTTTCTATTATTTCCGGAGCCAAAGATGCGTTCTTAACCGGAGCAGAAACTGAAGTTCTGACAGAGCTGCCAAAGAA
>Ga0316190_10000786_pt1 | contig 22509 bp, 19 predicted proteins | sample Eddworburrow2_MG_FD_204929 | JGI IMG/M metagenome (GOLD analysis project Ga0316190, IMG submission 204929) | Coastal sediment microbial communities from Maine, United States - Eddy worm burrow 2 | ecosystem: Environmental > Aquatic > Marine > Coastal > Sediment | place: USA: Maine | collected... | reverse complement strand
TGTCTTTGATATCACCGGACTTCCGGAAGGTGGCTCAACAATTCTTCTGGAGACAGAAGATGTTGATCTTACGGATGAAGGTACGCTTGCCCTTTGCCAGAATGGAGGGAATTCCCGTCTGGGACCGAACAGCCACCTGTCAGGCATCTTCGTCGATGGCACACAGGCATGCGCGGAACCTTCAACTGATGGCTGCACACCGGGCTTCTGGAAGAACACCAGAAAGCACTTGCCGGCATGGGTTGGTTACTCACCGAACCAACTGTTCGCCTCAGTGTTCGAAGATGCCTTCCCGGGCATGACGCTGAAGGATGTGCTTAAGCAAGGAGGAGGCGGTCTTAAAGCACTCGGTCGCCACACCGTTGCCGCACTGCTGAACGGAGCCAACAGCGATATCGACTACGGCATGTCGTCAGCCGAAGTCATCGTTGCCTTCAATGAAGTGTTTCCGGGTTCGAAGAGTGAGTACACTGCACTGAAGAATGAGTTCGCATATGACAATGAACGGGGCTGCCCGATCAACGGCAAGTCTGCACCGATCGCCCCGTAAACAAGAGCGGCATTGTCATTTAAGGCCATGCTGGCACCACGAAAGCCGGGGTTTTTACCCCGGCTTTTTTTTTACACTGGACGCCTGTCCATGAATATTAATGGCAGACATGTTTTGCAGTGACGTGATAACAGGCTGGAGATCCCGGGCTCAGCCTGGTGTGGGCCCACCCGGCTATGCGCGAACTGATTGCACCTTGAAGCCACTGAATCCAAATAACTTAGTTATTAATCGCATCGCCAGAGCATTACCCCCGAGTCAGGCACCAGGTCCTCCCCAACTGTAACATCAGCCGACAATACCTGAATCAGAACAACAACTCTTAATTATGCATATTAAACAATGTGTTAATTGACACACTTGTTCGCAGGGGCTACCGTATCAGCCTCAAGTCTGTCTATCAGGGCGTCGAAATTTACCCGTTTTCTGGCATACCATTTCATACCCGACTGGCAAACCGTCAGTGGAATGGACTTGAGGATAATTCCTTTTATAATCAATGGCCGTTTACGGGCTCGCTAATATATGGAGCCTGTTAATGCATGATTGAGCACACTTTACAGGATAGATATTTGAACCTTGAAAACACCAAGATGGGTGCCTCTGTTTACGGCCTTGTTATAGCGGCCGCAATACTGGTCAGCGCCATTTGCACCACTGCTATCATTATTGATCTGTCCCAGATCCATATATTCAGACACGATTCCGTTTATTACTTAAACCACTATCTCTACAAATTAAAAGGCGAAGGACGCTGGTTAAATTACCTTTTTTTCCCCTATTTGAAGATGATACCGGGACAAATTGCAGTTTATTTGAATGTCCTGCTGTTTTTCTCTTTTTGCTATATCGCTTTTAACAAGTGGACAAAAAACATTGTCTATTCCTTTTTGCTTGCCCTCCTGTTTATTCAATTTTACCCCCTGTATAGCCAGGTACTCTGGCCTGCGACATTACTGCCCTCATTAGCGATACTCGTTGTTGCCGCCCTGCTCGCCCCACGCTTGCCTCTCTTTGTCTTTTACAGCCTGTTCGGCCTGCTATTTCTCGGGACACTGAGCATTTTTTATTATTTGCTCCCCCTGCTTCATATTAACCTGCTGGACACCCCTTCATTAAAGAACAACATCAGGATTGTACTGATAAAGATCATCCCGGCATGGGCACTCGGATTCATATTTGGTTATCTTGTTGCATCAACCATTATTTATTTTCTTACCGGTCAATATGGTATTGAAATCGATGCATGGCGCAGTCCACATTATATTCATAACATTCATGACCTGATAAGTAATTCACATAGATCGCTTTTATCACTGACAACTCATACCCGCGAGATATTATCAGGATACTGGCGCCCCGTTGCATTCGTTGCAGCACTGCTGGTTGGTCTTGCAGGCTCATACAGACACCAGTCCGTTCCCCTGATATTGCTGTCTGTCGCCATTGTTGTATCGCATTATGTAATTACACTTCCTGTAGGCATTGACATACATGAAAGAACAGTCATAGCGAACTGGGTCGGGATTTTCTGCTGCGCGTTATTGATACCTTCTATAGAAAGATGGCAACAAATACTGGTTTTACCCATTATCACCTTACTGACCGTTTCATTTTACCTGCATAATCATCGGTCACTGCAATGGTATACAACCGTTACAAATACATACTACGATGAACTTCTTGCAGCATCCCCTTTGCCACCACATCAATATTCCGGCGTTATAATGCTGGGCAATGATGATGGCATTACAAAGGTTAACCGGGGACTCGAAAGCAAGCATCAACTGAAAAAGGGCGCACAGGAACACCTGGATAATAACTACCGATGGATGCCTGCGGCCCACGAGGCAGGGTTCAGGGATGTAATACTTTGTGTAAACAAACAGAGTTCCGGCTGTGATCGGCAAATAAGTCGTAGCATAGAACCGCCAACTTCTGGAAAATCCGGATTATATCGGGTCATCGGTGAGAGCAATGATGGATATTTAATAATTACCTTTAATTCGGACCAGCCAGGCAATACCGTGCAGTGATCTCCAGTAGAATAGTTCGCAAGCAGAACCCGCATAAAGCGCAATATTAATGATCAGGCCTGAAAATAAGTAGCATGGCAATGGAGGGAAATGTTTAGCCAATTTACAAGATTTGTTGGTGTTGGCATCCTTGCAACAGGCATACACTACGCCATATTGATCTCACTCATGGAGAACAACCTTACTGGCGCCATTACAGCCTCAACAGTCGGCTATGTTGTCAGCAGTATATTTAACTACTTATTGAACTATTATTTCACTTTCAGCAGCCAGGAACGCCATACATTTGCCGTATTGAAATTCACTTTTGTAGCTGGCGCAGGATTAGTTCTTAATAACCTGATCATGTACCTAACAGTAACCATGGCAAACCTGCACTACCTGCCTGGACAAATAATGGCAACAGGGCTTGTACTGATATGGAATTTTACAGCCAACCGCTATTGGACCTATCGTTCCGGATATACCAGGAGTTAAGTTAAATGGACCCTGTAAAAGCTGACAACCCGCCCGCTCTCGGAATTGTTGTACCCTGCTACAATGAACAAAAGGTGCTTCCAGAGGTCACCCGTCGATTGCAGGATTTGCTGGATAGCCTTGCAAATGAAGAGCTGGTTGCCCGGACCAGTAGTATCTGGTTTGTTGATGACGGCAGTACAGATAACACCTGGGACCTGATTTCTGAAAACGCCAAACAGGATACAAAAGTCCGTGGTATAAAATTATCAAGAAACCACGGGCACCAGAATGCCTTGTTAGCGGGACTGCATACCGCGCAAGGCGATGTCCTTGTCAGTATTGATGCTGATCTTCAGGACGACATATCCGTGATAAAAAAGATGCTTCTCGAGTTCCGGGGTGGCAAGGATATCGTCTACGGGGTGCGGGATTCCAGGACCACAGATGCCTTGTTCAAAAGAGTAACCGCAGAAGGCTACTACCACCTGCTCAGGCTGATGGGAGTGGATATTGTGTTTAATCATGCAGATTTCCGCTTAATGAGCCGGCGTGCACTCAACGCCCTCCGTGAGTACGGTGAAGTCAACTTATTTCTACGCGGGATGATCCCTACTATAGGATTCCCGTCATCAATTGTGACATATGAGCGCGCCCGGCGATTTGCTGGCGAAACAAAGTATCCATTGAGCAAGATGCTTTCACTTGCCCTGAATGGGGTGACCTCTTACTCGGTTGCTCCTCTCCGCATCATCTCCGGGCTGGGATTTACAATCTTCCTGATCAGTCTGCTTCTGTCCGTGTGGGTACTATGGACAAAACTGGTTTCCGGCAATGCGATACCTGGCTGGGCATCTTCAGTATTACCCATGTATCTACTCGGTGGTATACAGTTGCTAAGTCTGGGCGTTATTGGTGAATATATAGCGAAAATCTACATGGAGACCAAACGCAGACCAAGATTCATCATCGAGGAGGTCATCTAGCCCTCACCAACAAAATAACAACCAGAAGTCAGACCCACCACTGACCGTACCTGCTCACAAGTACACATACTGCCTGTGCAGGGTCTATTGCGTGTTGTATGTGACCCCAGCCCCCTCACCTACAAGCCGGTCTACAACCTTATCGTCATAAATGTCCTTAAAATCTACAACAATAAACAACTCATTACTTCTTACTGCCCTTCTGAAATAACTGATATCTTCTCCCATAAGGTCTGCTGTAATCTTGGATAGCGCCATCTTTATAATACCTTTATAAAACCGCCACTCTGTATCGGGCCTTAAGTCGTTCATTGCTTCCATTGCAAATATCTTGTCTTTTTGCACGTCCTCTGACAAAGCATGTGAGTATATGCTGGAGAAATATATATCCTCCCCCGGATTGGGTGGAAGAGAAACCACCCCGCCCATTTCGCCATATGGGTACGACTCACTTAATACAAGATGATTGGTATACAGGTATAGCTGGCCATCTTTAATACCGGTGTCTCTAATTGCTTCAAAAAGGGCTACAGATGTATATTTATGATCGGTATGCACATCCAGCGCCGGATATGGCGCGACGACGATATCCGGCTTGATTTCTGCAAGGAGATACTTGAGGTTGCTCACCAGTGAGTCCCAATCTGCTCCACCATGTAAGCCTGCCCCCAGGCCCGATATGTTTTGTTTTCTATAAGTATTTATATCAGTTGCATGCGTGAAGCGCCCGGTTGCTGCCGCTGGTCTCTCCTCAAACATTGACTTCAGCGTGCCATCGAAGAATCCGAGATTTAATACGTGTTCCGGGGACAGGCCGGCCAATAACGGGACCACAATACTGTTCCACGTCCTTAGCTCGCCTTTCTTGTGAAAGTGCTGCTCATGATTCCAGTATATTTCATTATATATTTTTACACCGGCGTCACCGGCAGTGACTGTAACAACATGTGAATCCTTATTGCTGCTATACAGACCATATGCGGCAATTTCCGCGTCATCCGGATGAGGTGCCAAGACGAGTATTCTTGATTTCTTTATATCCCTGTTCTTGATAAGGTACAGTCGAACTGATTGATCATCAAACAATACGTAGTCCCCCTTCAGGTAAATTTCATCTTCAATGTCAGGCAAAAGCGAGCTTATATTCAGATATCTGACACCTTCCGCTCCACGTTCAAAATACTGGGTAATAGATGACTTGCCCGAGCTGATATTTATGCTGGGCTGAATATATTTCCCGAGTATTCCTGTATCAATCGAGATCTTTAACAGGGCTGTTCGATAGGAGTCGTCGGGTGTGTCCAGTGTGATCTTTCCATCCTTCAATACCAGGTCTACATGCTCTGCATCGATTTCGTCCAGGCTATAGACATAGTCTTGCCTGACATCATACGCGTAGATCGAAGAACGCTTCACACTGATATAGCCCGAGATGCCGATTATCAGAATAATCAGCATTGCTACAAATGGGAATTTCAACTTATTCCTGATACTCACTTAATATATCTCACGGTCTGACAATCGGGAAATTCCAGACCTGCTTCTATGATGTCTTACTGATTAACAGCTGCATGTAAAGCTGTTCAAGATCATCGTTGATTTTTTCCGCATCAAATTCTGCTTCAACTTTTTCTCTACCTTTTTTCCCCATTTCGGCCCACTTTTCCGGATAGTCATATAATTTAATCAAGCACCTGGATAACGCTTCCACGTCCCGTTCCGGGACCAGGTATCCTGTAGCGCCATCCTCGACCAATTCCGGAACACCACCATGAAAAGTACTTATCACCGGTATTCCTGTAGCCATTGCTTCCTTGAGAACATTAGGAATCCCCTCCTGATCACCATCGTCAGCTGTGATACTGGGAGCGATTAATATATGCGACTCTGACAAGGTACGGGTAACTGATTTGTGGTCCTGCCAACCCAGGAGGTCTACCCGTTCCTGAATATGGCAGTCTGCAATCTTGATATTCAACTGATCCCCAAGCTCGCCGTCACCAATTATTGCATAGTGTATATTTCGCCCGGTTTTATGCACATTCGCCACGGCTTCAATTGCATACTCCAGCCCTTTCTTTTCCACGAAGCGACCAATACTGAGCACCTTAACCGGTTCATGCGTGCCCTTACTGCGTTCGGCGTAACCAAACCGAGTTAAATCAATACCTGAGTGCAGGATTATTATCTTTTCAGATGGACAACCAGCGGCCAGAAGTTTCGCTCTTATGCTCTTGCTCACTGCCAGAAAAAGAGCGCCATCCCGGAATAGCTCCTTATACATGGATGGGTTGTTTTTCGTAGCCTTCGTTATATCCAGCCCTCGAAACGAGGTTACGATTTCTCCGTCCGCAACGCGCAGCCTCTTCAATGTCAGCGCCATAGGTCCAAGCGTTCCGAACTGGCAATGGATAATGTCGTAAGGATCCCTATCCGCAATTGCAAGAATGGCGTACATGAACCCCAGGTTAAAGTCTTTCCAGTCGTCCCCAAATGAGGTTATCGTTCTAAATACCAGCACCGGCCGTCGCCAAACGCCTCTTTGAATAATAAGGACTATGACCTTTAACCAGCGACCCAGAAAGCCCTCCGGAATGTCGAAAAAGTATCGCGTTTTTGAAAGCAGCTTGTAGCTTTCAATCTCGGGGTGATATTTATCGAAACCAGATCTGCATGTGGCATAAATATCCACATCATGACCCCGATCGATCATCCCTGTGATCTGATTGAGTATAAACGTCTCTGAAAGCACCGGGAATTTAGACAGGAAAAAAGCTATCCTCATAAAGCTTAGCGCGTACCTCGTGGCTGCGATTGCCTATTTCTGATCTACCATGTGCCATTGTCGGGACTTTTCTTCCCATTTCTTGAAGACGCGGGCCGGACTACCGAATGCGATCGTGTGAGACGGGATCGACTTTGTCACTGTACTGTTAGCACCAATAATGCATTGTTCACCAACGGTCACTCCCGGCAAAATCACTACATTTTGTCCAATCCAGCTTCCTTTACCAATAGTCACCGGTGCACCACGAAACAAGGGCTGGTATTTATAGGGAATATCTGCATTGTCAAATCCGTGCAATGCATCTGTAATATTTACATTACTGGCAAACATTACATCGTCTTCAATACAAATACGGGTAATGGCTGAAATCTGCAACCCACCGGTGGCCGAAACCCGGTTGCCGATTACTATGCTGGAATCATATTTTTCAGGCGTCACTTTATATACATCATTTGACATTGCCGGACCGGGGTATTCTGGATTGGCAGCCAGCATGGTATTTGGCCCCAGGAACACGTCATCACCTACCGTAATCCGTTCAGCACCCTTAATGCGTCTGGGGAATTGCATAACCAGATTACTCTGTTTATTTGCGAAATGAGGTGGACTATAGCGCGCCGCATCATCCGATGCTTTCTGCAAGGCAGCGGCCAAACGTAACAGAAATGTTTTTTTTAGTTTCCGTAGAAACATGCTGCAACCTGCGTTCACCTGATTGAATAATTCAGATTATGCAATCTGCTGCATTTTGTCTATAGGCAGACTTTCATATTATGGAATAAGAATGAATCTGCAACGCCTTCCGGACAGAACACCTGTCTACGTGCCCGTTTGGTTCACGTCAAAATATGACTCACTTTTTCGCTGCAAGAAACTGCCACGGGGAATAGACGTGGTTAAATGACTTATAGATTCTCATGTAATCTATCAGGCGCTGTATTAGCCCGGGTTTTCTTGAATTGTACCAGTACATCTTTTTGCAGAAGTATAATCTTCCTTTCTCTGTTAACAAGCGACAATCATCGGGCAACAACTCACACATGACCTCTAGCAGGTAAAGACTCTCTTCGACCCAGTCACGAATAGGTATAGTTGACCCTCTGTTACTGGAGTGCCGTCGAAAACTTGCCTTTACCTCGGGAATATCCAACCTGCCGTACTTCGAAATCAGCATAAAGGTGGCCACAAGATCAAGGAAAAGATTTTTCTTTGAATTAAATCCACCGGCATTTTTCAATTCATCCGTATTGTACAGGGTATTACATAAATATAGAGCCACATCGTCATTAAACCATCCCAGGATAAAGTCCACAGGTGACAGTCCTGCCAAATTATTTTTGCTTTCCCCCAGTATGTTATTGTTTTCGTCGATAGTCCGCACGCCTGTAAGGATAACGCCTACAGTTTGGCCAAGCTCAAGTGACGAGATACATGTTTCAACAAAATCCTTGTCGATCATATCATCGTCATGAAAAAGCAGAAAATACTTGCCACGGGCCTGATTCAGACAGAAATTGAAATTATTGATTGCTCCTATATTTGTATCATGGCGGAAATAACGCAAGCGGGCATCATCAATCGATCGCACCAGTTCAGGCGTTTCATCGGTTGAGCAATTATCCGCTACGATTATCTCCAGGTTTTGATAGGACTGCTCAAGAGATCGTTCGATAACCTTGCGCAGATAACCACCCGCGCGGTTATATGTGGGGATCCCGATCGTTACCAGTGTATTGCTGTTACTGTTCATTTTTTCTGCCCATACAGGAAGACTCTTTATGGCCGGCGATAATGCAGGCTACACAATTTAATCCAATACCATCTGACAGCGCACCCTCACCGTTATACCTGTGCCAGGGCATGTATCGCTGCATACTGTGACCTTCTTCCGGATTCGCGAGGCAATCATCTTCCATGACGCTCTTCCCAGAGTGCAAGACTGAGTAAAGGCCATAAACCCCAGCCATAATCACGACTCCCCTGCAGATGCTGCTTGTAAAGGGCACGCAGGGACTGTCTATCCACGGCAATACCGGCCAGGCTTTCCCGTGTCAGCAGGATTTCCTCTACGACCGGTCGAAGAGAAGTCCTCAGCCATTTGCCCATAGGTGGCTCAAAACCTTTTTTCGCTGCCGTTTGAAACTGAAAGTATCGAGCCAGGCTGTTGCGCAGAGGGATCTTGCCTATACGTTTCACTCGGTCAAAACAGTCCCTCCAATCCACCTGAGCGGCAACGTCGATAACCTCTCTGTCCAGCAACGGGACACGGACTTCCATGGAGTTGTACATACTTGCCCTGTCTACTTTGAGTAGAACATATTCCAAATGACCCACAAACTCATTCCTGCGCACCCATTGTGCCGTTTCATCCGGATCGTAACCCGCATAGTCATACAGGTCATACTCAACCGGCCAGGCAGGCATCTTCGGGAAAATCTGCTGTAACGATACAGACGGCAGATGGGTAAGTATGTCACGTTGCCAGTCCCCAATCGTGTCATGGAGGTGGCTTCCAGTCTGCGGTAAACGCGCCCATCCACGAACTTTATGCAAGCGTTGACGCCACTGACGTGAAAAGCGGAAATCACTCACACCATCCATCAGTTGCCCGAATCGTTGAGAATATCCCCAAAACAACTCATCACCACCATCACCAGAAAGCATGACGGTATAATCCTGGCTCGCCAATCTGGATACAAGCAACGTCGGGAATATCGAAAAATCACCGAATGGTTCGCCGCAAGCATTTACGACATCCTCCAGCATGTTGACTGCATCATCAGGATCTACATGCTTTACTATTTGTTCAATACCCAATTCATGGGCATAGCGGATTGCATCTTGCGACTCATCCGTTATGTCTCCGCCAGTACCAATTGTAAATGCACGCATACCGCTTTCGCATACTTCATGCATCTTGGCACAGATCAGGGGCGAGTCCACCCCACCTGACAGGAAGGCCCCAATCGGTACATCACTAACCAGTTGCCGTTTTACTGCAGCAGTAATCGCCGCATCCACGGCGTCATAAGCTTCCTGACCCTTTAAGCGCTTAGTTGGGGAGCCAGGGAACATGTAATAGCAACCTTGTCGCGTGCGCCCGTCACCGAACACCTCTAGCCAGCTGCCCGGCTCCAGCATGTAGGTGTTTTCCAGAATACCAAAAGGCGCAGGAACGTAAGCAAGATGCAGATAAAGTGTGGCCGCAGCAGGCGAATAAGGTAATGTGTGACTCCAGGGATGGGCCAGCAACTGGTCATACTGGGAGCCGAACGCCAAACCAGATGAGTCCTGCAAGTAATAAAGCGGCTTGATCCCTGCGTGATCGCGGGCCAGTAACAACTTCCGTTCATGCGCATCGTAGAATCCGAGTGCAAACATGCCGTTAAAACGATCCAGGGCACTTCTTCCCCACTCTACGAGTGAATAAAGCACGACTTCCGAATCACTATTTGAACGAAACTTTACGCCCTTCTGCTCCAGATGCCGGCGCAATTCAGTAAAGTTGTAGACCTCGCCATTGAAAACCAGAATGTACCGCCCGTCTTCAGAAACCATGGGCTGATGGCCTGCATCTGACAGGTCCAGGATGGACAAGCGCCGAAATACAAGATCACAGTACTCGTCCTGCCAGGCGCCAGAATCATCCGGCCCCCGACGCACCATAATTTCGCTGATAGCCTCCCAGTTTGCCTGACTCGGCCCGGGACTAAATCTAAGCTCACCTGCTATACCACACATGGGACTAACTGTCCTTGCTGATGTGACATCACTGTGATGATCATAAGAATGAGTAAACTTGAGACGCTATCAGTTTATTATCGAACGGGCAAATGAAAACCGTAGCTACACGGCACTCGCAGCCACCGGGAAAACTTTTTCTGTTCCCTCTCCCCCGAATTCTGCATTCCCAATATACACACCTCATCGTTATCGAAAGACACAAAATCAGGACAGTGAATCAGATACCATTCATATGACGTTTAGCCTGATGAAATCCACCCTGCATATATGGCAACCACGAACCGATAGTATTCATCGGTAATAGCAATCGAAAGCCAAATGATATTAGACACATGCGCACATGATCCAAATTACACACCGCCCCAACAGATCCACCTGAAAATGACGATATAATTACTTTAGCAACCAAGAATACTGCCCAAGGCATTGATTTACTGTGGCATTTAAGTACGATAACAGTGTGGAACAAGCGATACCACTTCACGCAAACCTGGTTTGCCATGCTCTCTTGTCGATTCATCCTCTAGTTTGTGTTCTGGCGGGCTCGGCGTGAAGAAAGATCTCTTATCTATTCATTTCTGTTCCAGTAACGGCTTAACCTTTATTGCCGACACTGGTAATTATTTTGCAATTGAATCTGCGCCTTTCAATGCGGCTGAGGACTTAAACAAATGAAAGCTGTGATATTAGCCGGAGGCTTTGGTACGCGCCTCTCGGAAGAAACAAGTGTAAAGCCAAAACCGATGGTCGAGATAGGCGGCAAACCGATTCTATGGCATATTATGAAAATCTTTTCAGCGCACGGAATTAATGAGTTTATTATCTGCTGTGGATACAAGGGTTATCTGATAAAGGAATATTTCGCGAATTACTATCTGCATACATCTGATATCACATTTGACATGTCCTGCAACAAGTCCGAGGTAAATCATAGCGCCTCTGAACCCTGGCGCGTGACACTGGTTGATACTGGATATGATGTTGCAACGGGCGGGCGCCTGAAGAGAGTCAGGGACTATCTGGACGGAGAAGATTTTTGCTTTACCTATGGCGACGGAGTCAGCGATATCAATATTGGGGAGTTGATCTCTTTTCATAATAACAAGAAAAGACTTGCCACAGTTACAGCAATACAACCACCCTCCAAGTACGGAGTCATTTCGTTTGACAGCTCGCATGAGATCCAGTCATTTAATGAAAAGCCACACGACGAAGGCGGCTGGATAAATGGTGGATTCTTTGTGCTCTCACCAAAGGTAATTGATTATATTGATGACGACATGACAATGTGGGAGCACGCTCCCATGCGAGGCCTAGTCAGGGATAAACAATTCTCGGCATTCCTTCACAAGGGGTTCTGGCATGCCATGGATACATTGCGCGACAGGAATCGACTTGAAGAAATGTGGGCATCCGGCAACGCACCATGGAAGATCTGGTGATGGATGCCTCATTCTGGGAAAACAAAAGAGTCCTGGTCACCGGCCACACGGGCTTTAAAGGCAGCTGGCTATCACTGTGGCTGCAAACAAGGGGTGCAAACGTCATTGGTTACTCACTTGCGCCACCAACCACACCAAACTTTTTTGAGATTGGCGACATCGCCAGATCCATGACATCGGTTCATGGCGACATTCGTGACCTGGAGCACTTCAAAGATACCGTAAAGACCTACCAGCCTGAAATCATCATACACATGGCTGCCCAGTCACTGGTCCGATATTCCTACGATCACCCTGTAGAAACCTACTCAACCAATGTTATGGGTACCGTCAACATACTTGACACGATTCGACAGCTGGGTGGTGTAAAGGTAGTACTGGTAATAACCAGTGACAAATGCTATGAAAACCGGGAAACGATGGTTGGCTACAAAGAGTCTGATCCAATGGGAGGGTATGACCCGTACTCAAGCAGCAAAGGCTGCACAGAATTAGTTACCACGGCTTATACAAACTCGTTCTTCCCGCCTGACCGGTTTTCCGATCACGGAATAGCAATAGCAAGCACACGCGCAGGCAATGTCATTGGCGGTGGTGACTGGGGAGAGGATCGTCTTATACCAGACATCATGAGATCTTGCCTTGGTGATCAACCTTTAACCATCAGGTACCCGGATGCCATTAGACCCTGGCAACATGTGCTTGAGCCACTTAACGGGTATCTGGAACTGGCGGAACATATGTGGGCACACGGCACCGGGTTTAATGGTGGATGGAACTTTGGCCCGGACAAGGATGACTGTAAACCGGTACACTGGATTCTTGAAACACTGAATAACAAGTGGAATGGAGGTATTCAATGGGAACAGAGCAGCAACAAAAACCCCCACGAAGCCACATATCTCAGTCTGGACTGCAGCAAGTCAAAGCAGCTACTCGGATGGTCTCCCAGACTGAACCTCACTACCGCACTTGAGTTGCTGGTTGACTGGTATCAGGGTTACTCCAACAATGATAATATGCGTGACCTTTCTATTAACCAACTTACATATTTTGAAAATCTGAAGTGAGCAGGATTCCATGAGTAACTGTCGTTTTTGTAATAGCGAGTTAGAACACACATTTGTTGACCTGGGCATGTCGCCCCTGTCGAACTCATACATTTCTCCCGCGAGTCTCCAGAAGATGGAGCCATTTTATCCACTGCATGCATTTGTGTGTGGCCAGTGTTTTTTGGTACAGCTGAACGAATTCGAGTCGCCGGAGAACATATTCAGCGACTATGCATATTTCTCATCATACTCAAAAAGCTGGCTCGAACATGCGCGCAAATATGTTGAAATGATGGTTGATCGCTTCGGATTTAACACTGAAAGTCAGGTAATAGAGGTTGCCAGCAACGATGGTTACCTGCTGCAGTATTTCAAAGACAGGGACGTTCCAGTCCTGGGTATTGAGCCCGCTGCAAATGTTGCGAAAGTTGCAACAGAAGCAGGCATACCGACGATAACAAGGTTTTTTGGCGTACAAACTGCTACCGACCTCTCAAACAATGGACAGTACGGAGATCTTATTCTGGGTAACAATGTTGTTGCCCATGTACCTGATCTGAACGATTTTGTTAAGGGACTGAAAATCCTTCTCAATGAAAAAGGGGTAATTACGCTGGAATTCCCACACCTCCAGCGCCTGATCGAAGACACTCAGTTTGACACGATTTATCACGAACATTTTTCGTATTTCTCCTTTACAACCATCGACAGGGTATTTACCTCGCACGGCCTGACCCTGTTCGATGTCGATGAACTGCATACGCATGGTGGTTCTTTAAGAATATATGCAAGACATTCGGAGGATAATTCAAAGCCCGTATCAGACAATGTATCAACACTTGTTAACCGCGAGATAGAGGCCGGATTTACAGATATAAATTTTTACCTGACGTTCGAGGACAAGGTAAAGAAGACAAAGCGTGACCTGCTTGAGTTTCTGATACAAGCCAGGCGTGATAACAAAAGCATCGTAGGTTATGGTGCTGCAGCCAAGGGTAATACACTCCTTAACTACTGCGGGATCAGAACTGACTTTATCGATTACGTAGTTGACCGAAGCCCTCACAAACAAAATCATTTTCTCCCTGGCACCCATATCCCGATTCATTCTCCGGAAAAGGTAGCGGAAACAAAACCGGACTATCTGCTGATTCTTCCCTGGAACCTGAAGGAAGAAATTATGGAACAAATGCAACACGTGCGTGAATGGGGTTGCAAATTCGTAACCTTCATACCAGGTGTCGATGTGGCATCATGATATTTACAGAAACCCCTCTTCAAGGCGCTTACATCATTGACCTGAACACGATCGAGGATGAACGGGGTTTTTTTGCAAGGAGCTGGTGCAAGATGGAGTTTGGTAAACATGACCTCAACCCCGAACTGGTCCAGTGTAATATTTCGTTCAATAATAAAAAAGGCACCTTGAGGGGAATGCACTATCAGGAAGAACCCTACGGTGAAGCAAAGCTTGTCCGCTGCACACAAGGTTCCATCTACGATGTAATTATCGACCTTAGAACCACCTCCCCCACATTCCTGGCCTGGTATTCAGTTGAGCTGTCGGCCGAGAATCGGAGAATGCTGTATATACCGGAAAGTTTTGCCCATGGATTTCAGACACTTGCGGACGATACGGAAGTGTTATACCAGATGTCCGAGTATTATCACCCTGAGCATGCAAGAGGCATCAGATGGGATGACCCAAGTGTTTCAATTGATTGGCCTTTAGACACTATTATCATGTCCAAGCAAGACCGTGAGTATAGCGACATCCAGAAATGAAGAGAGTTGTTGTCACGGGTGCCTCCGGTTTTATCGGTAACGCATGCATCGAGAGCCTGCTCGAAAACGGGCAGTATGAAATACATGCTGTCTCAAAAAGAGACCATAACAGGCCTCACCCACGGGTAAACTGGCACCTGCTGGACCTGCATGATCATCAGGCAAGCCGGAAACTGCTGAACAGCGTCAAACCCAGCCACCTTCTTCATCTCGCCTGGTACGCAACACCCGGAAAATTCTGGTTTTCTGATGAAAACTACAGGTGGGTTGAGACAAGCTTTGCGCTGTTAAAGGCATTTTACCTGGCAGGTGGAAAAAGGTGTGTTACAGCAGGCAGCTGTGCTGAATATTTATGGGACAATTCAGTTTGCCATGAAGATGTTACACCTCTAACCCCGTCAACCATTTATGGTGAGTGCAAGAAATCCCTGTATACAATGCAGAAGGATTTCTGCGATGAGTCAGGTCTCAGCTGCGCATGGGGCAGAGTGTTCCACCTGTATGGCCCCCACGAACCACAGCAGAAGCTGGTCTCGTCAATTATTATTTCCTTGATTAATGGAAAACAGGCAGAGTGTTCCCATGGAGACCTTGCCCGTGACTATTTATATGTTAAAGATGTTGCCTCTGCCTTTGTTGCATTACTTGATAGCAGGGTGGAGGGTGCTGTAAATATCACCTCGGGTCAGCCGGTCGCACTCCGGGAAATAATCCTTAAGATCGGAGACAAGCTCGACAGGACCAGGCTGATTCGATTTGGAAACAGACCACCAGCAGAGAATATACCCGCAATTATCACAGGTGCCGTCGAAAGAATCATGAATGATGTTGGCTGGCAGCCAGTTTACAATCTGGACAATGGCATTGACCTAACCATCGAATGGTGGAAAAACCAGACAAAAAAGGAACAAAGATAAAATGAAGAAGATAGCCGTCCTTGGCGCAGGCATATCCGGGCTAGGCGCCGCCTACAACCTGCGACAGGATGAAGTTGATGTTGTTATATACGAAAGAAATTCCAGGCCAGGCGGACATGCTGTCTCATATACAAATAGCGGCTTTACCTATGATGATGGCCCACATGTCTCGTTCACCAAAGACGAAAGAATCAGGGGACTGTTCGCAAAAAGCGTAAACAACGAATTCTATTCTGTAAATGTATTTTGTAATAACTACTGGAAGGGGCAATGGATAAAGCATCCTGCACAATGCAATCTGTATAGCCTTCCGGCACAGCTAAAAATTGAAATACTTGCTGATTTTTTCAACGCACAAAATACCGACCATGGGGAAATCAACAATTACCAGGACTGGTTATACGCAAGTTACGGAAAAACGTTTTCTGAAACCTTTCCGATGGAGTACTGCAAGAGATACCACACGACAGACGCATGCAACATGACTACAGAGTGGGTAGGCCCCCGGCTCTACCGTCCTGACCCGAAAGAGATCTTGACGGGTGCGTTCCTCCCGGAGACGGACGAGGTCCATTATGTACCGGACTTCCGGTATCCAAAATTTGGCGGATTCGAATCCTATTTAAATACATTTGTCGCTGGCGCAAACATCATGACACACCATGAGGTTGCCAGTATTGATCCAGATACCCGCATACTACGTTTCACTAATGGACAAACCGCACAAAGTGACGCGATCGTATCATCATTACCCCTTCCAGAGCTTGTACCTATTATCACAGGTGTACCCGAACAAGTTATTAATGCCGCTGACACCCTCGCATGCACACAATGCGTAGTAGTAAACGTAGGAATCAACAGGTCAGACATATCTGACTACCACTGGACCTACTTTTATGACAGTGATTTTACCTTCACTCGCCTGAGTTACCCGCACATGCAGTCACAAAACAATGCGCCACCCGGAACAGGACTAATCCAGGCCGAGGTCTACTTCTCTAAAAAATACAAGCCCATGGATAAACAGCCAGCTGATTACATCGCCCCTGTAATTGAAGACCTGAAAAGATGCAAGCTGATTAACGAAAGTGACAAAGTCCTGTTTACAGACACGAAGTTTGTCCCGTATGCCAATATTATTTTTGATCTTGATCGCGCAAAAGCCCTGAAAACAGTCAACGATTACCTGAATGCAATCGGAATTCATTGTTGTGGACGATACGGTGAATGGGGGTACCATTGGACTGATGAATCATTTATTAGCGGGGAAAAAGCTGGACAAAGGGCGATTGATTCAATGCGCTAGCGCGGAACCGGGATACCTCCCGTGCCTGCCTGCCAGTTGAATTCACCAATCCATATTATGCATAGAAACCATTCGGCAAAACAGCTGGTAAAACGCAGTCTACAGCATGTAGCAGCACATTTTGGCCCGCATAATCGCGCCAGCAAGACACCGCGATTACTTGTTCTGATGTATCACAGGGTATTACCGAAGACAGATAACCGCACACGCAAAGAAGAGCCCGGCATGATAGTGACACCGGAAAGTCTGGAATCCCACTTGAAAATTCTGGGCGAGAAATTCACTTTCTTCAAGCTGTCAGCCTGGATTGAAGCCCGGGACAAGGGTACACCATTACCAGAATTATCCTGCGCAATAACTTTTGACGATGGCTGGGCTGATAATTACGAATTTGCCTTTCCAATCATCAAGAAACTCGAGGTCCCGGTTACCATCTTCCTTGTCTCTGACATGATAGGCACAAAGGATATATTCTGGCCGGAGAAACTCGTCCGCACTGTAACGACGATAGCTGAAACCAACCCCAAACTTTTTGCAAGCACGGCACTCGAATGGCTACGTTCGACCAAAAGCAGTTACACGTTTAACCATACAGCCCCCTCCCCGGAACAAATCAGCGAAATCATTGCCAGCGTAAAATCGTTGCCTGACCGGGAGATATTGCGGCGACTGGGCGCTATCGAGGCAGATCTGGAACTGGAGTCTAACGCTGAAAAAGCTTCACTGTTAAACTGGGAACAAGTCAGGGAGATGACCGCATCCGGTCTTGTTGAAGCGGGCAGTCACACCTGTCGGCATATCCGTCTGGATGACACTACTCCCGTGGACGTACTTCAGACGGAAATAATCAACAGCAAGAAAACCATCGAAAAACATACCGGGGAAGAAGTCACTGCTTTCTGTTTTCCGAACGGTGACTACAGCGCCCGGGCACTGGCCATGGTAAAGAGTCACTATAGCAGCGCTGTTACCACCTGTTCGGGATGGAACAACTTGACAACTGACAATTACTTGTTACACCGCATCGGGATACACGAAGATATCGCCATCGACAGGACTGCATTCCTGGCACGCATATCAGGATGGTTGTAAGGTGTCGGAAATATCTCCGCAGCAGAAGAAAAGGATACTCTCTGACCCGATTACACTGTTCAACCAGCAGAATCCACAGGCATCCGAACAGCACCTGTCTGCATTAAACACGCTGGTAGTGCAGTACAAGGAATTCGAAAAACAGCACCGCGAGATACAGACTCAAACACGGCGTCTTTCACGGCTTATTGGCCAGTCAAAAAAGAACGGTAACAGCATCGATGAACTCATGTCATCGATGCAACATCATAGCATGGAGCTCAAGATGCTCTCGGCCAAACTTACCGACACAGGAAATCTGATACTTGACTACTTTAAACACGAAGGTGAATCGGGCAGTCCTTGTGATAGTCAAACTGAGGCTAAAGGACGTGAATACATCGCTACCGAGGCTGACTGTTCCGATATCTGCATTTCACTGGAAGACAACGTGCGGGACGACTGGAACCGTTACGTAGAATCAAACCCGGCATCATCTATCTATCATCGCGCCGAGTGGAAGGAACTGATCAAAAGAACTTTTGGTCACACTGGTCATTATTTCGCAGCACGAGACGGTAACGGGAATATCACCGGTATCCTGCCCCTAATAGGCCTTAACAGCAGGCTGTTCGGAAATTTCATGGTATCCATGCCCTACTTTAATTACGGGGGTGCTGTTGGCGATCATCCACTGATTGAGCAGCAACTCATGCAGGCTGCGGCCAAACATGCCGCAAATCTTGACATCAGCCATATCGAGTACCGGGACAACACCCCGCGTGACGGGTTTCCCGCCCGTACCGGGAAGGTCAACATGCTCTTGCCATTGCCAGACAACCATGAGGCATTGTGGCAAACATTCACACCCAAACTGCGCGCGCAAATCAAACGGCCACAGCGCGAGAATCCGCAAACCCACCTTGGCGGAGGTGAATATCTGGATGACTTCTACATAGTCTTTACCCGAAATATGCGTGATCTGGGCACCCCGGTATATTCAAAATCATTTTTCAGGAACATTCTGAACAGTTTCCCGGATGCATCACGTATTCTGGTCGTGCGGCTTGGTGACAAGCCGGTTGCTGCCGGTTTTCTGATCGGTCACCGCAACAGGCTGGAAATTCCCTGGGCATCTACCATAAGCGATGTAAACCATTTGAGTATCAATATGCTGCTGTACTGGGAAGTCCTGAAGCATGCGATTGACCGACATTATGGACAGTTCGATTTTGGGCGTTCCACCAGGGGTTCGGGGACCTATCGCTTCAAACAGCAGTGGGGCGCACGCCCAATACAGTTATACTGGCATTACTGGCTACAGGACGGAACCACACTACCGGCACTCAATCCCGATAATCCACGCTACGCGCTGGCTATAAAAGTCTGGAAGCGATTGCCGTTGTTTATTACAAAGCGGTTGGGGCCGCTGATTGTCAGGAATCTCCCCTGAGACGGCTGGGTTACCAGCACAATTTAATGAAAAATATTGCAAAAAGGCTAATCATACCCGTGCTTGCCAGCCGCCCGGTCGCCGCTGTCGCAAGCCGGTTCTTTGGTAGCGGCACCCCGATCTTCATGCTCCATCGGATGAACTCGGGTAAACACAGTATTGCGGGCGGGATACAACCGGATCACCTGCGACGTTGCCTGCAGTATCTTGTCGACAAGCACTATAGCCTGATCTCTCTTGAACAGCTTGTAACGGCATTAAGGACCGGACAACCTCTTCCACCCAAGGCAGTCGCCTTCACGATGGATGACGGTTTTGCAGACCAGGCAAAATTTGCCACGCCAATATTTGAGGAATTCAATTGTCCACTGACATTTTTCGTTATCACCGGCATGCTGGATCAGGCGTTGTGGCCCTGGGATGCACAAGTTGCCTGGATAACCGAGACCTCGGAAAAAGTCGCCCTGGAAACCGGCATTGCAGATCACTCCTTTACGCTACCCCTTGGCAACACCCATGACAGACGCCTGGCCAAACGCGCACTGCATGACGCCATACGTGAAACATCATCTGACCAGGTTGACGAGATCGTCAGCAGAATTGCCCATGATGCGGGTGTTGTCATACCGGAGAAACCACCCGCTGCCTACAAGCCTATGAGTTGGGAGATGGCTCGCGACCTCGAAAAAAAAGGTATCCAGTTCGCGCCACACTCTGTCTCGCATCACGTGCTGTCCAGACTGGATAATGAATCCATGCAACAGGAAATCATTCAATCCTGGCGCACCCTGAAAAAAGAACTATTGAATCCGCTAAAGGTATTTTGCTATCCCACAGGACGGAAGATTGATTACGGCAGTCGTGAAATAGACGTTCTCCGCAATCACGGATTCCTTGGCGCCGTAACGACAAGCTCATACTTTGTCGAACATCTGGCACCCGGTGATATGCAACCGTTCAGACTACCCCGCTTCCCTTTGCCCGAATCCATGGATGAGTTTATTCAGTACTGCACCTGGATCGAATACGCTTTAAGCAAGTACCGCATCAAACAGGAATTAAAGTAATCACGGACCACACACCCTAGCGCATCAAGTCCCTGCCGTGCCTGACCAGCCCGACCACCAGTGTTTCTAGGTCAAACTTTAACTGACGTCTTTGTATTACCGCCCAGAACAGCCTCCGGCTGCGGTTACACAGGATTTTTTTATACAGCGAATCGCCATGCATCAGGTCATACACAGCCATTCCCTTGTCCCTGTTGTACACAATTGCGAGCGCATGCACGACATACCCGGGTTGATCACGCTTGTCATGAACCGTCCTGAAACCCGTTTGCAGGACATAGACATGCCTGCGCCAGATAAAGTTGTAGAGATAGCCGACCGTCATGGCGGGGTTGCTCACCCTGAGCATCTGTATGTCACCCGCACTGAAACGGTCTATTATCAACGCACGATGAAACTGCTCCCAGTTTGAGTTGGCAAAGGCACCGCCTTCCCCCTTTAACTGGCGACGCTGCGTATGTAGTACTTTCAGCTCATCAAAAAATGCCAGCGCTTGTTCCGTGTCCTGCGCCTCACTCAGGCTTAACGGCCCTTGTTCTTCATACAGGCGGAGTGAACGGCGCAGCTGTGTACGTCGATTCTTGCTCAAGGTTGCCAAAAATGCATCGATACCGGGATCAAGTACGTCGAGATCAACCTGCCATGCGGTCGATTCATCATTAACCAGGAATCTTGCGTGATTGCCTGCCGCCTGCTGCACACCATCGAGGCCTGGACCCTCAGCAATGGCACCAAAATGGAACTCATCATACTGTTTAAAATTTAACAGCAGATGCCTGACGGTCTCTGCACAGACGGCAGACTCATGTCCACGCGCTGCCAGCAGGCCATTGTATTCGATCACCATATTTTTATGATCAAACGGGTACTCATGCAGGAACAGCGCCGAGGCATGGAAGGCAACGCGCCGTTTTATGTCTCTCGGCACGAAGACAGCCAGACCGACCAGCTGCTCATCGTGCCACACCCTGACCAAGACAGGATGCAACCCGATAGCAATCTGCCGCAACCAGGCACCGATCCAGCCCCATGACAAGAAATAGGAACAATCGGCGCGATCTTGCAGATCCAGCCATGCCTGCGCGAGTTCTTCGGGGTGAGCGAGCAAGCTGGACTCGGCGCGGTAAGCGTTCAACATGCCCTCCTGCCAGGAAAAAATGTCGTTCCCGCGTAAAAGCGGGGACCACACCACGCTTTAATCCTTAACCAGCTCAAGATCCTTTAGCACATCCCACGTCGTGGTAAATTGAAATTCCGACATCAGTTTACGCAGGCGCGATTCACATTTATCAAGATTATTATAATGTCTGAAGCGCGACAGCCAGCCGGCCTGTATGCGCGGCTGGTCTGCGTCGATCTCCCATGGATGCAGATAGAATATGAACGGCTTGTTGGCCTTGTTGTTAATCTGCCGCAGACCTGCGCGTGTCAGCGCGTAGGGGTAGAGGCGGAAGTAACCACCACCGGCCATCGGCAGCTGATAGCCAAAAAGGTTCGCCGTCGATAGTGGAAACTCGACCAGCGACTGGCCATTAGGCGTTGTCAGCTGATAGGGAAATTTCGGAGCATCCGGAATGCCATAGCGGTCATGGTGAACCGGAAAAATACTCGAGTCATATTCAAAACCTGCAGCGGCGAGAATATCAAGCGCCCACAGGGAACTCTTCGTAATGGAGTAGCTTGCCGCCCGGTAGCCACGAACCGGTGACTGGATAATATCTTCCAGCAAGGCTTTTGACCGCAGTGTCTCCTCACGAAACACGTCCTGACTCTGCTCGTAGATCAGCTGGTGACTGTAGCCATGACAGGCAACCTCGTGTCCGCGCGTGGCGAGCTCATTGATCAGGCTGCTGACA
>Ga0316190_10000785_pt1 | contig 22510 bp, 16 predicted proteins | sample Eddworburrow2_MG_FD_204929 | JGI IMG/M metagenome (GOLD analysis project Ga0316190, IMG submission 204929) | Coastal sediment microbial communities from Maine, United States - Eddy worm burrow 2 | ecosystem: Environmental > Aquatic > Marine > Coastal > Sediment | place: USA: Maine | collected... | reverse complement strand
AAAATCCCGTCACCGGAAAAGGCGGCGAACGAACCTGCAATTAATATTCGCAGCTTTGGCTTGTAATGTGAAGCGTTTTATCGCGCATGGGGATAACTATGGCTATGTGTCGCCGGAAACAGTACAAATGAGCTTGAAACCGGCTTATTTATTTCAATAGCAGCTTTTGAGCGGACGCAAAAACTGTGAAAAGAACGGCGCTTAAGGTTTTGCAACCTTTTTTCCAAATTTTTAAAGAATATCGTCAAAAGATCCTCTTATGTGAACCGTTTGGTGGTTGAGAATTATTGGACTTAATCAACAGAGTCATTTATGTCTGAAACAGTTGGTGTTTTGTGTAGCTTTGTAGCAATATCATTGAAATTCATCACCAAATCATCTTTTGTGATATCCCTATCAACCAGGCATGGCTCACCAATATCCCGTAAAAACAAATTCCATCTTCCCCACCTTTTCTTATAGGAAGAAGAACTATATTCCCCAGATTCATCAATCTCCTCAACTGTCGGCTGACGTTTTAAATGTTCCTTCAATTTACAATAAGCAGTAATGAGTTGCTCATTGGTTATTTTGAAATGTCGAATTTTATTTTCTTGCAAATAATCAATCTTTTCATCAAAAGATTTAAATTTTTCTGAAAAAAGTTTACCAAGATCATTACCGTCAACTAAGAAGCAGTTTGTAGACTTAGCCAAATTTACTGCTGATTCAGTATAAGTACTATTTGTAACCACCCAACAAAATTCAGCATTATAATGAGACATGGCTCCGTAAACTTCTTGTACTGCTTTCAAGTTCACAGGGGTAGAATATTGCTTCACTTGAATGACATGTTTTTTTCCATTGAACTCACCTAATAAATCCGCTCCAAAATCACCTTTCACTTCAGTTGTTTTAATTTTTTTAAATCCCAAAATTGTTCAAAAAAATACTTCATTGCCAATTCGAATTCAACGGGTGTTTTTTGTTTAATTTGTTCCGTAAATTTCATGGTTTCATTTTTGCCATACATAACAAATACCTCTACAGTTTCTCCATAACATTCAAAAGCCGGCAATCCTTTTGTCGGCTGCAAGGAAAACGTGACTTTTCCGGTGACTATTTATTTTTAGCTGCGTTTGATTTTGTTCTTGTTGCTTTGGGCGTAAGCAAAATTTCAATTCGCCGGTTTTGGGCGCGTCCGCGGCGGGTGCGATTGGTGGCGGCTGGTTGGTAGGAGGCAAAGCCGGCCGCTTCAAGGTTGCCAGGGTCAATCCCCGCCGCTTCACTTAAAAATCGTACAACATTTGTCGCCCGCGCAGTGGAAAGCTCCCAATTGCTGGCAAATTCCCGGCTCAGATTTGGATGGATCGGCACATTATCGGTGTGGCCTGCAACTTTAACATGTTTGCCTTCGGCTTTGCCAATTATATCGCCGACTTTTTGCAAAACTTTTTTTCCTTCCAGGGTTAATTCCGCCTTGCCCGAAGGGAAAATGATGGCGTCGACAATTTTCACATTTAACCGATCGGCGAGTCTGGTTATGGTCACCTCGCCGCGCTCAATTTGCGATTTCATGCTACTGAGCAGATCGCCATAAGTCTCCTTTAAACGATCAATTTCCTGATTTTTCTCCTCCGACAGTTCCAGAACCCTTTTTTCAAGCTCATCGCTGAGAGAATCATTTCTGCGCCCCAGTTGTTCCATTTGAAAAATCAACTCCTGATTTTTCATTTGCAAATCTTTCGAGGCTTTTTGCAGTGGTTGGACTTCGGCAAGATAATAGTAGCCGGACGCGCCTAACACAGCGACCAGCAAAAGAAGCAATATGTTTGAAAAAAAATTCATTTAAGACTCTGAGCTTGTCGTGTAATTTCATAAATGGCGACCCCGTAGGCAACCGCAACATTCAATGAAATCTTGCCGCCGCGCATGGGAATATGCACAGTCAGGTCAGCTTCCGCCAACAATTCAGGGGTTATGCCATGATATTCATTGCCGACGATGAGACACATCGGAAACGCATAGGCGCATTCATTGTAAGGAACGCTGTCTTCGGTAATTTCCAAAGCGACCAGCTTGACGCCGGATTGTTTTAATTTTCTTGCGCACTCAACCGGGTTTTCATGGTGACGCCAGGCAACGATTTCTTCAGCGCCCAGCGCAACTTTGCGAATTTCACGGTGCGGCGGCTTGCCGCTTATTCCGGTTAGGTAGAGCATATCAACTCCGGCGCCGTCGGCTGTTCGGAAAATCGCGCCAATATTGAATAAACTGCGGACGTTTTCGACAAGGGTATATATCATGAGCCACGGAAATTACCGAAACGGACAAAGCCGGGCGGCAAGGTTGTTTGCGACGCACAGGGATGCGCTATGAATTTATGAAGGGAAACTAATAAATCACGGCTTAATTATCAACAATGACCTGACTCATAACGCGATTCAGATGCTCAAATCGATACGGTTTGGTCAGCACGCCTTTAAACCCGTGCTTTCTAAAGTCTGCCAAGACAGGATCGTCCGAATAACCGCTTGAAATCACCGCTCTGACATTCGGGTCTACTTTTAGCAAGTTTGAAATTGTTTCTTTGCCCCCCATGCCATTCCGGATTGTAAGGTCGAGAAGAACCGCCTTAAAGGGAGAAGTTGAAGCGGCTCGTTGATATAAATGTAAAGCCTCATTTCCGTCTTCGGCATATTCAACATCATAGCCTAGATGAGTTAACATTCGTCCGGTGCTTTTTCGTATTGCCTCTTCATCATCCATTAGCAATACACGTGGACTTTGAGTAGTTGTTTTTGCGGCGTTGTCATTGCTGTTGTTTTTTTTCATAGGAGTCTGGCATCGGCGCGGCAGATAATTTCGAGTTGATCTGGCCGAACGCGTTGTTTTCATTTAGTGATTAGAAAAATTGTGATTTATGATTGCAACTTTTTGATATGTAAATTAAAAATTCTGATTTTTAGACTTTTTTTAGAAGTCAAACTCAAAAGTACGGCATAGAAGGCGCTGCTGCGAAAAATCAGGGTAGAATTTACCGGAATTTTTTTCCGTGCAAAAAAACAAATTATTCAGGAAATAAAAGGCGCCGGATTGGTAAAAAAAGCTGGCAAGGTTGCATTGTTGTCGAGTCTAAATTACATAACTTTATTAATATTGCGCCCGTCCTTTTTTAAGTTGCGCATCTTCTTTCCGCCCAGACATGATTTGACTTATTCAAGTGGCGCATTTAGCTAACGCATTGTTCTTTTTAAAGAACGTACAAGATGAACATTGCCTTAACGTAATAAATAATAAAATGATAAAGACGTATTCCATTTCGACCTGTTTTGCAATTGGATTAAAGCTATTCATTCGTTTTGAACTTTTTGCCCGTGTATAAAAGAGACAAAAATAATTTTCTTGCTGATTCTCAGGAACTGCTCCTCTGGTAAAAAGCACTGCTTTTAAGCAAAAAGAAAAATCCGTGTCCATCCGTGGCAAATAGCGATGTTCTTACAAAATTCCTTGCTTATACTTGCCCGTTTTGAATGCTTTTGGAATTATTGTTCTAAGCAAAATAAAAATTATTGTCTGTTCAAAAAACGTTTCCTTATTAGTATCCCTAAGCAGAAAAATATTGTGCGAAACTTGAGTAAATTATTCATAGCTCGCCGACTTATAATATGGCAATCTCCGGTTGCGTCGGAGCCGGGTCAATCGCAGGCTCATCCTCGCCCGGCCAACTCACACTCTCAATACAGGTTTGATAGGTCTCTTTGTGATAATCTTCAAATGATTTAGATAATGGATTCATTGGCGACAGTCCAACAAGTCCAATATCCGCATTTCGCGCTTTTATTTCATGGAGCGCGTTATCCATGATGGCGGCGGCGTATTTTTGCCACTGATTGTCAATCGCCATAAATGCGACAAAAATATGATTTAGCTTCTCGCCGGGCGGCGGTAAGACGATTCGTCTGGAACATCTTGCCAACAGGTTGTAAGGCGCACGCAACAAATTTAACGGAAACCGATAGCCCCTGACCACTGTCTGCCGGATCTTCCTTTGATCCCATAGCGCAAGACAGGCGTGGATATTTCCCCCTTCTTTAACTATTCTAAAGTCCTGCAATGCCAGACCTTTGGCTCCATTCAATTGCCGCAGCCATGATTCAGTCAATACCGGCGCATATTGAAAACGCCTGGCATATCGATTATAAAAATTGACCAGCTCTGCAATATCATGCCGCTGCGCCGGTTGGAGAATTCCGCGAGGTCGGCCTGCGCGAGAAGAAATGGCGAAGGTGGTTAGCTCGCCGCGCTGTCTGTACAGAGGCATTCCCCGGAGTCGCGCCTCCAAAAGTCGTCGCGCCGCCATATTCTCTTTGGCGATGCTGGTAAACCAGTAGCCGAGTCGCTCAGACCCCGTATTCAAAAGCCGGACAACCTGAAATCCGCCCCTGATGATGCGAATGCGATTTCGATATTCCGCCGCAACCCGCAGCTTGCCCAAATAGCCGGTTAACTCCGGCTTGCCATTGATAAACACGGGCATGCGATCGAATGAACAGACTCCGACAGGGGCGCCGGATGATTTGCCGCCCAGAATAGTGGTTGTTTGGCCAAAAGTGTCAGTTGAGCTAAAATATGAAGGCTCGCTTTCCATTGACAACCGGATCCAGGATTCCATCTCATTTTCCCGCAGCATGGCTTGCAAGGCCTCATCGTCTTCTGGCCTTGCCTTGCGATAGGTAATGTCGCCTGACTGGTAAAGCCCGGGTTCGACCACCGCTGTTTTCTGAGTCGCCTTCATTATTGCTTGTTTAGCGCGCAGCTTCCAGAATGGAGCCGGCCCAGCTTTCATCGCCCAGTGGATAGCCGCTGCGTTTGCCGATATCGCCGCTATGCATATAATTGATCGGGAAATAGTTATAGAACATGAAACCGTCGCTGCGATTAACCTTGGAGAAGCCTCGTTTGAGAATGCTTGCGGTGGAATAGAATCGCTTGCGTGATTCCAGACAAAGTCGGCTGATGTCCTCAGGCTGCAATCCATTGGTGCGAAACGGCACGTCATTATAGCGATACCTTGAGTCTAGCCACCAGGCGTCGTAACACAATCTGCCTTCCGCTTCGAGTCGTTTGTAGAGCGGTGTTCCGGGGAAAGGGGTCAGATGGTTAAACGCGGCAATATAAAAGTCCTGCTCGATTGCAAAATCTACTGACTCGGTGAACGACTGCTCAGTGTCATGCTCATATCCAAAAACAAAAGTGGCGTACACCCGAAGATTATGACGTCTGAGGTTTTCCGTGGCGACTTGAAAACCACCCTTCATTGTATTGAAGTTTTTTTTCATGGCTCTCAAATTTTCCTGGTTCAGGCTTTCAAACCCTATCAACACGCCTTTGCAGCCACTCTTGCTAAGCAGTGAGAGAAACTCGGGGTCGTGGGCGGCATTGATGCTCATCTGCGTCACCCATCTAATGTTCAGTCGGGCAAGTTCCCGCAACAAAGGTATCGCCGCCTCAATATTTCCAGCGAAATTGTCGTCGACAAAAAAGAAGAGCTTTGCGTTGTTTTTGAGCGATTGAATTTCTTGCAGAATCTGATCAACTGGTCGGCTGCGATGGGTGCGATCAAAAAAGGTCTGAATCGCGCAAAACTCGCAAGGGAAACGACACCCTCTGCCAGTCTCGATGAGATTGATGCGCAGGTAACGCTTGCCGCGAAATATCGTTCTGTCAATTTGCGTTTGTTTCAGGTCTGGTCGCAAATTTGAAGCGTAGCGTTTCTTTGGTCTGTTAAAACGTAAATCGTCAACCACTTCGGGCCAAATTGTTTCGGCTTCACCGACAACCACCGCTTCGGCATATCGCTCGACTTCTTCAGGCATCAAAGTGGCGTGGAAACCGCCCATGATGACCGGCACATTTCTTAACCGATATTCCGTTGCGATTTGGTAGGCGCGTTTCGCCGTATACGTCTCCACCGACAAAACCACGGCGTCAGTTGGCTGGTCATAGGGTATCAACTCCATTCGATCATCATAAAAGCAAATATCTATATCGGCGGGTGTGAGGCCGGCAATGGCCGCCGCCGGCAATGGTTCCATCTGCCAGGTGCGCACATATTGTTCGCCCTTACGATGACCGATGGCCGGATGTACTATGGTTATTCGCATACAATTTTCCTTTTTTTTTGACAAACCGCCGCCCGCCGCCGCGCTTAACGCCAAACAAACTTGCGTCATCAACGACCTTTTATGTTCACACTTTATTTTTTCTATTTTTGATCGTCTCCCCAAAAGCATGTGTGGAGATGCCGCCAATTAAAAAAACAGCGTTATTCACGATAACCGGAAATATTGGTTTATGGAAAAAGTCAAACTGTCGGCGCTTCATTCATTTGTATTCCGGTGTTTTTGACGCTTGACATCTCCGGCGGCGCCCATCGCTCCGCCGCCATTGAATGGATTGGGTAGAACGGGAAAGATTTGCACATCGCATGTGTAATACTGCAGCAAATGATGCGCGTAAAATCGATACCCCAGGTTCGCGCTAATTGACAGTGGTCGAATATTATTTGCGCGGCGCAAGCGTTTGGCAATTGCAGACCAGCGATATACCTTTTTCCAGGCCGCTTCGTGTCCTTTTGACAACGCTTCCACTGACATGCGCTTTGGCTGAAAAACGACGTGTTGGCCGTCATATAAGTCCCAGTTTTTGCTAATGATCCTGCCGTCAGCCTCAAGCCGGCGATGAATGGGCGTTCCGGGGAATGGCGTTAAAATAGAAAAACGCGGCAGGTCAATGCCGGCGTCAATGGCGAACTCTACGGTGGCGTCAAATACATCAGGCGCATCGTGGTCCAGCCCGAATACAAAACAACCCTGAATCGAGACTCCAAGGGAATGCAGATCAAGAATAATCGCCTTATAATCGACCGAGACATTAAACTTTTTGTTGGCGTCGTCAAGGCTCTGTCTATTTACGGTTTCCAGCCCAAGCAGCAGACCTTTGCAACCGCTGCGAGCCATCAGTTCCTTCAGTTCATCGTCGTGCGCGATCAGAATTGTGGACAAACCGTACCACTGAATGTTGAGCGGAATCAGTTGGCGAAACAGCTCTTTGGCGTATTGTTTGTCCGAGATCAGATTCAAATCAATGAATATGATTTTCTTTTGCCCAACTTGTTTTATATCCTCGACGACCCAGTCGACGGGTCGCTGATATTGTTTGCGACCCCAAGCCGCCGGGGCGACACAGAATTCACAGTCATGCGCGCAGGATCGCGTGGCCTCAAAAACCGCCGGGGTCAAAAACTTGCGTTTATCCAACAACTCCCGTTTCGCAAACGGCGAGCGGCCAAGCTGCATATCCGGACGCTGGCGATAAATGCGCTGCAACTTGTCCGATTTCAAATCCAGCAGCAACTGCGGCCAGCTCTCTTCAGCATAGCCGACACAGATTGCATCCGCGTGTTGCGCAGCCTCATCGGGCGCCAGCGTTACATGCGGACCACCGAGCGCCACCTTGATCTTTCGGTTGCGAAATTTTTTCGCCAGTTCATAAGCGCGTCCGGCGGCGCCTGTGATAACGGTCATGGCCACCAGGTCAGCCGCAAGATCTTCCGGCACAGCCTGGATGCCTTCATCGATCAGCTCAAGTTCGGCGTTAAGTTCCTCAGGCACAAGAGCCGCAAGTGTCGTAAGCGTAAGCGGTTGGTAACGCAATGATTTTTTGAACATACCGCCCTTGTATCGATACAGCGGTCCTTTAGGTGATATCAACGCAATCTTCATTAAACAAAACTCCCGTTTTTTTTCAACCAATCGGTATAGATGCAGAGCGACGGAACCTTGATGTCGCCCAATCTCGCGCCTTTGCGCAACCTGCTGTCCGTATAACGATGCAGCGGACGCGCTACAGTCAGCGCTTGCAAACGACCCAACTGTCCCAGTTTTCTGGCATAGGCATAATGCCGATTCGCGAAAAGGCGTTTTTCCATCCGCTCGACCAGCGAAGCAGACCAGTCCGTTGTATCCTTATCAAGAATCAAAATATAGTGCGGTTTCTCCTGGTTAACTGGCACCAACATGCCGAATCCTTCAAGCTCTTGCAGGCAGGATCTAACAAATTCATCGGTCAACTTTTCCCCCACCATATCCGAAACCAGATCACCTTTGCCCACAAACCTTAAAACGGGATGCGCCGGATGCGCTTTTTCACACAAAACCAGATCCCCGGTGCGATAGCGATACAGGCCGCCGGCGGTGGTCATAATCACCTCGTATCGCCGGCCTTCCTGCAACTCTCTGGTCAGACGCAGCTCCCCATTGTCTTCCTCAAATTCAAAAAAGCCGCTGTCCGACACCAACCTTGGGCGATCACCGGAATCCGGCGCCGTGACAATCCCTTCGGTGGCCAACAATCCCTTTGGCTGAAAATGCGCCTCTTTAAATCGCGATCTCAGACGTTGATAAAAAAAAGCTGACGATGCGTCCGCCCAACAACTGATTACGCGCAAGTCCGGCCACAAACATCGCGCATCTTCCCCCTGAAAATAAGCCTGGCATCTGGCTGCGGCAGACAAGTCAGGCGGGAGCGCGCGTCCATCTATTTCGCCGCCTTTCTGCAAGAGCCGCAACAATTCATGTTGCCTTGTTTGCAACGCTTCCAGCAATTGCAACAGAAAGCTGGGACTCCATACTGAAACCAAGGCAAGATCCTTGTGACAAAGCAGATAGTAGAGGGTGGCCAACTGCCAGTCAGGCACATTTGCAATGCCGCCTACCCAGAGCGGAACGGCCGAAACGCCGCTAAACCAGGTCAGCAGATCCGCACCGATGTAGTCGGCGTCTGACAAACCAATCGGGACGCCGCCATCGGTCATTTCGGCTTGCCTGGTTGCGGGACTGATGGCCCAATAGACGCTGCCGGTTTGAATATTGTGGGCGCGCGCCAAACCAGACAACCATGGCAAAATGATTTTACGAAAATTGTTCAGGCTCTCACTGGAATACGGAATGAGTTTCTCGGCTCCGCTGCTGCCGCTGCTGCGTTCAAAGGCAACCGCTTTCCCTTTGAAAAGAATATCTTTTTCACCCCCGCTGATTTGACGAATATAGTTCTGAATGTCTTCATAATTTATCAGCGGCACATATTGGCAATATTGGTCAATTGTATAAATTTTTTCGAAACAGTATTTTTTGCCGTACACAGTTCGTTGGTTGGCGCGTATACAATTGAGTAGCCAGGCGTCCGGCTCTGGATTGTCCGCCGTTATTTTGTCGGCGTCGACCTTATAACTGGCGAGCTGCGTCCAATTCGATATCACCGTTTTCAGGTTCCTTTGGAAAATATGCGCCTGACAAAAGAGTTCATGTTTTTCTCTGCCAGTTCGCAAATACAAGCCAGTTCGTTTCCCTGCACATAACCGGGATTCTTCTTCAGAAAATACTTGACCGAATCTTTTCTTAACTCTTCCGGAGCGGGATAAGCATACTTCTCTTTGAGATGCCCTCTTGATTCCGGAAAGATGATAACACCTGTTTCCTTGTTATAGTAACTGCCGAACTTTTCCGTCGCCAGAGAATCCAGCAGCGACTTCAGGTCGGGTTGTTCGTTTGACCAGTGTGGATAGAAAGATCGGCCAACAATCGGCAAATACTTGTAGGTTCGATGTCCCTTCACAATCAAAAACCAGTACAATGGAAGATCGGGTTTCTCCCGCTTCAGTTCACCCATGCGTCGCATCCATGCAAATGACAATGCCTGCTGCCCCCAATGCGCCTGCTCCACAACCGTATCGCCAGAGTAGACAATTTGTACGGATTGATTGTCCCGGGAATATCCATAAATCAGGAATGTGGTAAAGCCAACAAGGCGCCCTGCATGATAAAGCAGTACGATTTCAGATTTGTTCTGTAAATCTGACAAGACCATTTCTCTGGCGCTGCTGTCATAGTAACGGAGGTAGAGATTGACGATTTGTCGTCTCGTCTCATCGTTCAATGCCGGTGTCTTTTTGACAATTGCCTGATAACTATTCATGCTCCAATTCCACCACAAAGCGCAATGCAAAGCCAGGCTTTTTTCTGGACAATTACGCTCCATATATTTAAAGTAAATAAGACACGCAGGAGAAAAAACCTGCTTCAGAGGAAAAAGGTTGCTAACAATATGTAACAAATGAGTCGGCAAAGCAAATAGAAATCGCCACATTATGCAGAGCGGACGACAGAATAAAGATGGCGGGAGTCTGTTTCTCTTTCTAATATCCGGGCATGTTCATCTTCCGGAAAATTCAGACTTATCAACCAACTGAACCGAAAAGAACACGATTTGAAAAACGTATAAATAGACAGAAACAACTCTTTTCTGTGAACGTAAGGGTTTTATATTACATACATCAATAGTTTAAGAATAAAATTCATTATTGCTTCAGGAGAAGATAATGTTTAAAAAGGTACGATATAGTCTGCCGACTCTGGCTCTCTTATTTTGTTTGCTGGGCGGCGGTTGTAAAAAAGATCAGCCCAACCTTGAGGAAAACGCAAATAACGGCGCTGCTGATGTAGAAAATGTTGATAAGAAAAATGACAATAACGGCTCCCAGGAGCGTGTTCCGGTTGAAACGGTCTCAGTTACAACCGGAGATATCGCCTCTTTTCTTTTGTTGAGTTCCAACCTTGAAACCGAACGCATGTCCGATGTTTACTCTCGCACGCAAGGTCTTGTTGATAAAATCAATGTTGAGGAAGGCGACGAGGTGAAAAAGGGGCAACTCCTAATGGAGCTGGAGCCGGATGAGTTGGAATTGATCGAAGCTCGGGTTAAGGTTGAATATGAACGTGAACGGTCGCTTTTCAAGCGTAAAAAAATGATGTTTGAAAAAAAATTGCTCAGCAAAGAAGAATTTGAAATCGCAGGTTTTTCTGTCGACGCCAAAAAAATTTCCTGGCAGGAAGCAAAGTTAAACCTTGACCACACCCAAATCACCTCGCCAATTTCAGGCGTAATCGGTGAACGGCTGCCGCGTATCGGCGATAGAATCCATACCACCGACAAACTTTTTTCAGTCATAAACAACGAAGAAATGATAGCGGTAATTCATGTCCCTGAGAAGGAAGTTGGCAAGATTCACAAAAAGCAAAAAGCCTATGTCACCTCGCAGCATATCGGCGATGAAAAATTTGCAGGCTGGATCAAGCGCGTCAGTCCGGTGGTCGATCCGCAAAGCGGCACCTTCAAAGTCACGGTCGGCATTAAAAATGAAAAAAAGAAATTGCGTCCGGGAATGTTCGTCAATGTGCACGTGATAACCGAAGTGCATAGAAACACAGCCCTCATTCCCAAAACAGCGGTGCTTTACGAAAATGAGAGAATGCAGGTTTTTATCGTCCAGGATAGTCTGGCGAAAAAAATTGAGTTGAAAGCCGGGTTTCAGGATTATGAAAAAGTAGAAAGCTTGTCAGGAATTGAGCCGGGCGCGCAAATTATTGTTGTCGGTCAGGCAGGACTAAAAGACGGCTCGCGCGTGAATGTTGTGGCCAAACGTGAAATCAATTTTACAGCGTCGCAGACTCAACCTTAAAACGGCTTGCGCTTAACAGATACTAAAACTGTTTTGTTCAGTATTTATCCTTTGGCCGCCTCAAAAAAAGGCGTCTTGCAACCAACTCGTTTCATAGATAATCTCAAACCAGAATGAGCGCATAATGGCAAACTCAGATACAAATCCCGTCCCAACGGGTTTTTTTAAGTTCACGACAACCCGACCGGTGGCAATCATTATGGTTGTACTGGCCGTTGTTGTATTTGGCCTGATATCGTATCAACAGTTGCGTCTGAACTTGATGCCGGATATCTCCTATCCCTCGCTTACCGTTCGCACTGAATATCCGGGAACCGCGCCGGAAGAAGTTGAAACAACCGTGTCGCGTCAAATTGAAGAAGCCCTTGGCATTGTTAACAATCTGGTCACCATCAGTTCAATTTCAAAGGCCGATCAGTCAGATGTTAAGCTTGAATTTACCTGGGACACCGATATGAATCAGGCGGTTTCCGAAGTGCGTGAAAAACTCGATCAGGTTTTTTTGCCGGAAGAGGTGGAGCCGCCAATCATCCTTCGTTTCGATCCCACACTTGACCCGATCATCCGCCTTGGCCTGTATGGCGACCAGTCATTGATTTATTTACGTTATCTTGGCGAGGAAGAAATCAAGCGAGAGCTCGAACGCATAGAAGGCGTCGCTGCGATAAAAATCAAAGGCGGACTGGAAGAAGAAATCCGCGTTGAACTAAATGAACAACAGCTCACTTTAATTGGCGTCGACATCCAGCAAGCGCGTAATCGTCTGCGCCAGGAAAACGTAAACCTTGCCGGCGGCAACCTGAAAGAAGGCCAGACAGAGTATCTGGTTCGCACGCTGAATGAATTTAAAAGCATTGATGAGGTTGGCGATGTTGTAATCGGCTTTTGGAACGGTAAGGAAGTGAAAATTCGCGATGTTGCGCAAGTTAAACGAACCTTTAAGGAGCGTGAGATCATCACGCGGATCGACAAAGTCGAGAGCGTCGAAATAGAAATTTTCAAGGAAGCGGACGCCAATATAGTCGCTGTTGCTGAACGGGTCAGGGACAAAATATTCGGCTCCGAAAAGCAGCGAGAGTGGATAAAGAAAGAACCGGCGCGCCAACTGAAGGCAAAAGAGCTGACGGCAAAAGAAAAGAAGGCGCGTGAGCAAGCCAAAAGCAACGACAAAAACAAGACAGAGAATGCCGGACAGGCCAAAGAAAAAAAGAAAAAAAATGAAAAAAAAGGCCATTCAGCGGGCGGCATGAATCCACAAGTCTTGATGGCTCGGCAAATGACCGACTTCATCAACTATGACCTGCCGGAAGGCGTCAAAATCAAATTGCTTTCCGATCAATCGGTTTTTATTCAAAGCTCAGTTGACGAAGTTTTGTCAACGGCGCAGATTGGTGGAATTTTAGCCGTAGTGGTGCTTTTTATATTTTTGCGCAGAATATCCACCACCTTAATCGTAGGACTCTCCATACCTGTTTCGATTGTCGCCACTTTTGCGCCGATGAAAATATTTGATGTTTCTCTAAACATCATGTCGCTCGGCGGCCTGGCGCTCGGTATTGGCATGTTGGTAGACAACTCGATTGTGGTGCTGGAAAGCATCGCCCGCTGCCGGGAAGAAGGCGACGATCTGGTCGCCGCCACCATTCGCGGATCCGGTGAAGTGGGCGGCGCGGTCTTTGCTTCAACCCTGACCACGGTGGCCGTCTTTTTCCCAATTGTATTTGTGGAAGGCATTGCCGGACAAATTTTCGGCAACCTGGCTCTGACCGTGGTATTCTCCCTCCTCGCCTCATTGTGCGTCGCGCTGTTTGTTATCCCGATGTTGGCCTCGCGTCAAACCACAACCTTTGTAAAAGGCGTAAATCTGAAAAAGTTTGGTTCAGGCAATATTTTCTTTTATAAAAACCAACCGGAAATAGACCGTATTTTAGATGAAGCGGGATCGGTCAGAGGTTGGGTCAGGTTCACAGCAATACTTCTTGAAATTGCGCGAACATTCCTGTTTTTACTCTTGAAAATTTTGCTGGTGGTTGGCGCTTTACTCGCAACGATTATCAAATACATTTCCTTGTTTTTACTGACGATACTTTCCCCGGTGTTTGTCTTGCTTTCAACGCTCGGAATATTGAAATTTAATGCTATTGACCGAATTACGCGTCTGGCTAAAAGCATGGATTTGACCGAGTCGCTCTACTTTGCGCAAAATGTCTGGCCAACCTTTTACTGCAACAATTCCACGCCAACACTTTTTGTGGATACAAAAAATATATTTGCCAAAATCAGCGCAGCGCAAACAGCCGGGAAAATTTTTCGCATTCTGGTTTTTCCAATAGCCCTGGCCTCTGTTCTGCTCAAATATGTGCTTTTCTTTATTGTTGAACTGGCCTCCAAAATAATTCATGCCGCGCTGCTGGTCGGAGCAGGAAAAATTCCAGGCGCAATTATTCTGAAAGGATTGTTTCTGGTCGGCAAGCTTATTTTCACCATTCCTGTCCGGTTTTTCTTCCGGGCTTTTAATTGGGCGTACGGCTCACTTGAGTCAGGCTATCCGCCGCTTTTGAGAAAAACATTGCGAAACCGCGGCGTTGTGTTTGGAACCGTTTCAATTTTCTTTGCGCTGACAATGGTCTGGATTGGACCAAAACTCGGCAGCGAACTCATTCCCGAAGTGCGCCAAGGCGAATTCAATCTTGAAGTGACCTTGCCGGTCGGGACGCCGGTTGAGAGAACCGACAAAATTCTGCAACCGCTACAGAACTGGATTTACGACCAACCTGAAGTCGACAAGATTGCCTCTGTTTCCGGCACAGACAAAAGCGCAAATGCCAGTTCAGAAGAAGGGGAGCATACATCAAAACTGACCATAACAATGAAAAGGGACACCTCCGGTTTGGCAAGCGAGGAGGAGCTCATTGCCCGAATTCGCAATAAGGCCGCCAAATATTCAAGTGTGCAAACCAAAATTTCGCGTCCTGTACTCTTTAGTTTCAGAACACCGATTGAAGTGCAAATTCATGGCTTCAACCTGCAACGTTTGCAAGCATATTCAGCTGAGTTGGAAGAGCGCATGGCCAAAATTCCAGGCGTAATCGATGTGAAAGCAAACATCCAAAGCGGCAACCCTGAAGTGCAAATTGTTTATAATCGTCCTGTGCTGGCTCAATTCGGTCTGAATGTCATGGAGGTTGCCTCCATTGTGCGCAATAAAATTCGCGGCGACGTTGCAACTGAATTTAAGGAAAAAGACCGACGCATTGACGTGCTCGTGCGGCTGCGGGAAGAAGATAAAGAAAGCATCAGCGATTTACGGCGGCTGGTCATCAATCCCGGCGCTGAAAAACCGATTCAGCTGGAAGCGGTCGCTTCTATTCTGGTGAAAGAAGGCCCATCCGAAATCCGCAGAGTCGACCAACAAAGAACAGCTGTGATAGCGGCAAATATCAGCAATCGCTCTCTTAGCGAAGTCAGCGCCGACATTTTAGTTGAGTTGCAAGAGGTAGAGCTTACCGATGACTTCACCTACACGCTGGCGGGTCAAAATAAAGAGATGGAGACCTCTCTGCAAAGCCTGAAAATGGCGCTGGCGCTGGCTATTTTTCTGGTCTATATTGTAATGGCCTCCCAATTTGAATCGATGCTGCATCCATTGATGATTATTTTCACCATTCCGCTGGCGTTAATCGGCGTTGTCTGGTGGCTGTTTATCTTCAATATTCCATTAAGCATTGTCGTCTTTCTCGGCTTGATAATGCTCAGCGGTATTGTGGTGAACAATGCAATTGTGCTCGTCGATTATATAAACACCTTGCGGGCGCGCGGCATGAACAAAATAGATGCAATTATCGAAGGAGGGCGCGTTCGCCTGCGACCCATCCTGATGACCACCGCCACAACCGTGCTTGGACTGCTTCCCATGGCGCTTGGCATTGGCGATGGCGCCGAAATCAGAACGCCAATGGCAATTACGGTGATTATAGGTTTAATTAGCGCAACCATGCTAACGCTAATCATCATTCCAACCGTTTACAGCTTTTCGCCTGAAATCAAAAAAGATACTTTCGATGATACGGCAGCGGTTGCGACTCAAGAATGATAGCGGGAAGACAAAGTGAATATAAGCAAGCCATTCTCTGTGGCAGGCAAAAAAATATTGTGACGAAACTGCGCTGCTTTAATGTTATTTTAAGAATAAGCCGCAAACGCCAAAAGTGAGGTAATTATGAGCGCCAAAAAGGCAAGTCTTCTACCCAAACTATCTGTAACCCGCCCGGTCACTGTGATCATGATTTTGACGGCCATACTCGTTGTTGGAGTCATTGCTTTCGTGAAAATTCCGTTAGACATGATGCCTGCGGGATATACAGCGCCCTTCCTTGGCGTTTGGTCGCCTTATCCAAACTCCAACCCGATTGAAGTTGAAGAGCAAATTGCCAAACCAATTGAAGAGCAAATCAGAACCATCGGCGGCGTCAGACAAGTTTTCAGCAGCAGCAGCAGCAATGGATGCTTTACCGGAATGCGTTTTGCCGAAGGCCAGGATATGGATGTCGCCTATTCGCAACTTCGCGACCGAATGGATCGCGTTAAAGCTGAATTGCCCGATGATCTCGAACGGCTCTACCTGCGCAAATGGAGCAACGATGACGAACCGATCATGTTCTACGTTTTAAGCGAAAAAAAACCGCATGAAGACCCCTACCTCGTCGTTGAACAACACTTGCAAAAAGCGTTGGAGCGCATCGATGGCATCGCCAAAGTCGAAATTGAAGGGGCGGATGAAAAGTCGATCTTAATTTACATTAACCAGGATTTGGTCAAGAGTTATCGCATTAATCTTTACAACGTCATCCAGCAACTGCGCAATGATAATTTTTCCATTTCCAGCGGCAACGTTCGCGAGGGCGGACGAAAAATCTATGTGCGCTCCTTTGGCAAATTTCAGGCGCTGGAGCAAGTGCGCAATCTGCCCGTGCAAGGCCCGAATCTGCGCTTGAAAGATATCGCAGAAGTAAAGTACGATGTGCCTGAAAGCAGATGGACGATGAAAATTGATAACGCAAACGCCATTACGCTGGAAATATACAAGGAATCGACGGCGAACTCTGTGACGTTGTGCCGCGCGGTTAAGGAAAAAATCGAAACCCAGCTCTCGAAAGATCCAGCCTTGAGCGGCTTTGAAATTACGCCGCTCTTCAGCCAGGGCGAATTGATCGAGGAATCGGTTGACAACCTGAAAAGAACGGCTATTTGGGGAGGACTTTTTGCCTTCTTGGTTTTATATTTTTTCCTGCGGCGTTTGCGCATGACCCTTGTTGTAAACCTGGCAATACCGCTTTCACTTCTCATCACAGTTACCTGTATGTATTTTTCCGGTTGGAGTCTGAACCTTATCACCATGATGGGGCTGATGATCTCCATTGGCATGGTCGTTGACAATTCCATTGTGGTTTTGGAAAACATTTATCGAAAACGCTCCGAAGGAGCTGGCCTGAAAGAAGCGGCCATCGCCGGCGCAAGCGAAGTCGGCATGGCGGTAACCCTGGCCACGCTAACCACGGTTGTTGTCTTTCTGCCCTTGATTCTGATGAACGACGATGGCGGCTTTCGTTTCTTCATGTTGCGCATCGGCATGCCGGTTGTGCTCTCTTTGCTGGCTTCGCTCTTTGTCGCGATGATATTCATTCCTCTGGCCGCAACGCGAATTGTCAGCAAGCGCACACTGAAACAGCCGGTAACAATTGTGAAAAGCAACCAGTTTTATCAGAGGGTTTTAGCATGGGCAATCAAGCGGCGGATTGAAATGTTTGCAATAATCGTAATTCTGATCATGTCCATGCAATTTGCAGCCAATAACATTGAAAAAACCGATGAATCAGAAGGCCACATTAACGATTTTCGCTTTATGTTTGATATGCCTGAGCATTTCACCATGAAAGACGCGGCGAAGTTAATGGAGCAAGTTGGAGACACCATTCGCGTTAAAAGTGAACTGTACGGCGTCAAAAATATTATGACCAACCATTCCAACAGCTTTGGCGAAATTCATGTATTTCTTCATCCCGTAAAACAAGATTGGTATGAAGTTGCTTTCCAAAGTATTACGGAAACGCTTGGTCTTACTCAAAAACAGGGCATGACGCGGGAAGAAACCATTGAAGATGTAAGGGAGCGTATGCCGCGCATGCCCGGCGTTGACATCAGAACAAACTGGCATAGCAGAGAGCAAAGCAGTTCATCCATGTCGCTGACCTTATACGGCGATGACACGCAAACCCTGTCTGAACTGGCAAGTGAAGTCGAGCGTCGGCTGAAAACCATTCCCGAAATAATCAGCATTGAAACCGATCGGGAAAAAGGCGCCTCCGAAATACACTTGTCCATTGATCGACAGGCTGCTCAAAAATACGGCATATCGCCGCAGGAAATTAGCGGAACCGTACAATATGCCCTGCGCGGCTTTCCGCTTCCAAAATATCAAACCGAAAACAAAGAAATTGACATGCATATTCAACTGCGTGAAGCTGACAGACAAAACCTTGCGCAGTTGCAGAATCTGACTTTTTTCACGAACAACGGACGCGAAATTCCACTCAGCTCTGTGGCAAGCTTCACCATGAAAAAAGGCATGGGCGAAATCAACCGGGAAGACGGAAAAACCTACCTGGAAGTGAAAGCGAACACGACAGAAGACGATCTTATGGGCGTCTATGGAAAAGTTGACAAGGCAATGGTCGGCTTTATCATGCCGTATGGCTATAGCTGGACGAAAGGTCAGCATTTCCGCCGTTTTCAGGAAAATAATGAAAATGCCATATTTGCCATCACCCTGTCCGCCTGCTTTGTTTTCCTTTTAATGGGTTTTTTGTTTGAATCATTTGTCTTGCCGCTTTCAGTAATTTTGTCTATTCCATTGTCTTTTTTCGGCGCCTACTGGCTGCTCTACCTGACAAATACGCCGTTGGATATTATGGGGATGATCGGCTTCGTGATTTTGGTCGGCGTGGTTGTAAACAATGCCATCGTGTTGATCGATCTGATCAATCGACTGCGCAAAGAAGGCTTCTCGCGCCACGATGCGATTATGGAAGCGGGTCGGCAGCGTTTTCGACCAATCCTGATGACTGCCTTCACAACCATTGGCGGTTTGATTCCCATGGCAGTCGGCGGCGCATCGCTGGTGGGAATCCCCTATGCGCCTATGGGACGCACCATTATCGGCGGCTTGTTTACTTCGACAATGTTATCGCTTGTGGCAGTGCCGTGGGCCTATACGCTATTCGATGACATGCGTGACTATTTCAGGGGATTAACGACTTTGTACCTGTCTCGAAAAAATGTGCCTGACGAAGCTCCGAGCAAGGTGGTGAGTCAATAATTCAAGCAGTCTCCGAGTTAATTTCGGGGTCTTTTTTATGTTTTCATGAGCAGGTTAACGTTCAAACCGATTTTGCGCCATCGCAACTGAACCGGGCATTCTATTTTCCCAACTTTTGCAAAAGATGTTTTGGAATGACGGCCTGCTCTAAGCTCTCGAAAAGAAATTCCGTTAAAATAGCCAGCAATGCAGCCGGAATTGCGCCCCACAAAATAACTTCAACATCATTCAACGCCAAACCAGTCTGGATGTATTCGCCCAGGCCGCCGGCTCCGATAAAAGCCGCCAATGTAGCCGTGCCAATCGTGATGACCGCCGCTGTTCGAATTCCGGCAAGAATGATGGGCATGGCTAACGGCAGTTCGATATAAAGAAGCCGCTGGGTTTCGTTTAAGCCCATGCCAATGGCAACCTTTTTCAGAAGAGGATCAATGCCATTTAACGCCGCGCAGGTATTTCTTAAAATTGGCAAGAGCGCATATAGCGTCAACGCAATTAAGGCGGGTGTCATGCCGACGCCAAATGGGGCAATCATAAAGGCCAGCAAGGCCAATGATGGAATGGTTTGCATTAAACCTGCAATATATATTACGGAACCTGCGATGCCCGGCGTTCGATAAGCCAGAATACCTAAGGGAACCGCCAGCAAGGTTGCAATGATTAAGGAAATGCCTGTGATTTGCAAATGCATCCATGTGCGAGTCAACAAAGTCGACCATTCAGAATCCTCAATAGCCATTGCATCTTCAGACTTCAGGCCTTTTTCCTTCAAAAACATGTCGGCGGCCTCGGCAAAAGTTTTTCCCTCAATCGCAACAAACGCGTTTAAACGTTGCATCTCATTTTCATCAATTTTGCCTTCTAACAGGCGCAAAATTTGTTTGACGCTTCGCCCAACCTGATCGTGAATAAAAGGGGCTGCAAAATAAGTCGGAAAAAAACTTTTGTCGTCCCGCAACAAAAGCAATCCGAACTTTTCAAGTTCGGCGTCAGTCGAATAGGCGTCCATGACATCCAGTTCATTTGCAGCCAGGGCGGGATAGCAAAGCGTGTGTTCCATGCCAACAGGCGCCGCGTTGAGTTGGTAGGTTTCTGAAAGAGCCGGCCATCCGTCTCCGCGTTTGATGTATTCGTAGCTGAACCCGTACTTCACCTTCTTCAACTTTGCCAGATCGCTGATATTCTTCAGACCATGTTTTTGAGCCCATTGCGGTCGAACCGCCAGCGCATAAGTATTGTTAAAGCCAAAAGATTCTAACAATCGTAAGCCATGTTTCTCTTTCAGCAGATCTTGCAGGCTTGAAAAATCAAGGCTTTTGTCCAACTTTAAGATCGCCTGGTTGATTGTTCCCGAATATTCCGGATAGATGTCAATTTCATGATTGAGAAGCGCCTCGTAACAGATAAGCGTGCCGCCGAGACCAAATTTCCGTTCAACTTCAACGTCATGTGTTTCCAGTAATTGAGCCATAATTTCAGCAAGAATATAACTTTCATTAAATGGTTTGGAGCCCACTTTGACGGGTTGCGAAATCAATGGCGTGGTTGCCATAAAGAGAAGGATGGAGAGTAGAATGATTTGAACACGCGTTGTTGTCATTTGATTTTCATTTTCTATTGAAAGAGTCTCTAAATTACACTATTTAATGTGTCGTCAACGTTATGAAATATTTACAAAACGGCCTGTAGCTCTGCGCAACGCTTTGCTTGTGTAAAGGCAGGTTTATCAAAAACAGACCCCAAAAGATAGGGGCTTGCGGCCAAAGAAGCAACTTTTGCGCAACCCGAACAGATAATTGACGTTTTCTTTCAAAAACACTTTTTTATTGGATTCCGGATCAAATGCCAGCTCTTCTTTCAATTCGAAACTTGACCAAGACTTATCAAAGCGGCAATAATCAACTCACTGTGTTGCGCCAGGTGTCAGCTAATTTTAACGCTGGTTCAACCAATGCAATTGTCGGCCCATCCGGAAGTGGCAAGACAACATTTCTCGGACTCAGCGCCGGACTCGATAATCCGACCAGCGGCGACGTTATCTTTGATGGCCGCCGCTTGAGCGAGATGACCGAAGACCAGCGCGCCACTCTCCGCAGCGCCAACATTGGTTTTGTCTTTCAAAATTTTCAGCTAATTTCCACCCTGACATCGCTTGAAAACATCATGACGCCGCTTGAGCTTCGCGGTGAAAGAAACGCCGGGGAAAAAGCCTCAAACTTGCTGGAGCAGGTTGGCCTGACCGATCGCAGCCACCATTATCCCATGCAATTGTCCGGCGGAGAAAAGCAACGGGTCGCTTTGGCTCGAGCCTTTATTAATCACCCTAAAATTTTGTTTGCGGATGAACCGACCGGCAATCTCGACTCCGAAACCAGTCAACGAATAGAAAAATTACTATTCAGTATGAACGAACAATATGGCACGACACTGATTATGGCAACCCATGATCTTGAATTGGCCAATCGCACGCGTCGCATCATTCGTATGAAAGGCGGACGGATCGAATCTGATTTGCCGACTATTTCCTCAAAGACCGCCTGACTCAGCGCCGATCTTGTTTGAACAGGATTATATGTGTGCGAAAAGAGATACTCCTGGCTCCGCTTCTTAAATATTGTGTCCCCTATAACACAAGAGAACAATTATTTACTCAAGTTTCGCACTTCTATAAGTTCTATATTTTCAAGCTCCTCTTAAAGAAGAAAAGGGGATTTATTCAAGTACAATCAACTAACAAACAGTTGTTTAGTTATATTTTTCCATTTGCAGGTTCTCAGCTACATAATTGAAAGCTGGTCATGGTTTCCCGGCGCTTTGAGTATTTTTACAATATTCTGCTCAAAGCCCGCTTGTTTGAAAAATTTCTAAAAAACTTTCTCAATCTCTATTTCAAAAAGTGCAACATTTTTTTCCACCGGGGAAAGAAGCAAGCCCCGGAAGCGGCGATGATAGCATAGTCGCCACTAATGGAAACGGAAGCGCCAAACACGTCATACTCGACGCCATCGCTGGCCGTCAACTTAACAACCTCGACCCAGGAGCCGTTTTGACGCTCAAAAACGTAGGCGGAACCGGAGCTATCGCCATTGTCCAATGGAGCGCCGACGATAGCATAGTCGCCACTGACGAAAACTGAAGCGCCAAACCCGTCATCCTCGGCGCCATCGCTGGCGGTGAGCTTCTGGAATTCCTGTTGCGCGAAAGAGGCAGTGACAAATAAGCAGAATAGGAACAGGGAACAGATGATTTTGTTTGTCTTCATTTGCAATTTCCCTTAAATAGTGAGAGAGAATATTTATGCTGGTAACAGCATCTTCCTGTACATTTAAATATTTTCTATTTTTGGCCGCGGCGCGCTTACTTGGCAGATATCCTTTCCAATGGCACATTCCTAAGCGCATACATGACTCTGTTGATTTAATGCAAACCAACATCATAACTTCATTAAAGTAAGTAGTTTGTATCGATTTTTATGTTTGGTTTTTTAAAATAGATTCACTATGTTATCTACTTAATAATTAAGCAGATAACAAGAAACTTTAGTAAGCGCCATGTTTAAGAAAACAACTAACCAA
>Ga0316190_10000784_pt1 | contig 22521 bp, 17 predicted proteins | sample Eddworburrow2_MG_FD_204929 | JGI IMG/M metagenome (GOLD analysis project Ga0316190, IMG submission 204929) | Coastal sediment microbial communities from Maine, United States - Eddy worm burrow 2 | ecosystem: Environmental > Aquatic > Marine > Coastal > Sediment | place: USA: Maine | collected... | reverse complement strand
ATGTATCTATTATTGGTCGCCCAAATGCGGGTAAGTCTACGCTTTTGAATTATCTGGTTGGCCAGAAGCTGGCCATTACCTCCCGCAAGCCACAGACAACACGGCACACTATCCTTGGTGTGAAAACCGATGTTGATGGGCAGGTTGTTTATGTCGATACGCCAGGGATTCACCAGCGGGGTGATCAGGCGATGAATAAATACCTTAATCGTACAGCAAAAACAATGCTGAATGATGTTGATCTTATATTGTTTGTTGTTGATGCAATGAAGTGGACTACGGAAGATGCCGCAGTTCTTGATCTGCTTGGCAACATTAAGTCCCCCGTTGTTTTGGTCATTAACAAGCTTGATCAGATTGATGATAAAGAGGCACTGCTTCCTTTTATCCAGGATCTTTCAGATAAGTATTCTTTTCGTGAAATTATTCCATTATCCGCAAAGACAGGAAAGAATGTATCTCGACTGGAAAAGCGAGTTATTGAGTTGATGCCAGAAGGTGATAATGTTTTTCCTGAAGATCAGCTAACAGACCGTTCGGAGCGGTTTTTTGCTGCAGAGCTGGTTAGAGAGCAGCTTACGCGGCGCTATGCTAAAGAGATTCCCTATGCGTTAACGGTTGAAATCGAACAGTTTGAAGATGTAGGGAATATGTACCGCATTGGGGCGCTTGTTTGGGTAGAGCGAGAAGGTCAGAAAAATATCATCATTGGCAATAAGGGTGAAGCCATGAAGACTGTGGCAACACAAGCACGTATTGAGATGGAAAAATTATTTGATAAAAAAGTGCATCTTAGTGTTTGGGTGAAAGTGAAAAAGAGCTGGTCAAGTGATGCAGGTGCATTGGTCAGGCTTGGTTATAGTGAATGATTGATATGAAATAGATGGGATGTGGCAGCTAAGATTGTCACTGCTATCAGTCATGTTTTAAAGCTGCGGCTTATTTCTGGTTAGATGGTAAATGAAAAATAGTAACCTGCAGCCTGCTTTTATTCTTCACCGTAGACCTTATTCTAATACCAGTCTGTTGTTGGAGTGCTTCACTGCATCTCATGGTCGTTTTCCCATTATTGCAAAAGGGATAAATAATAGGCGATCAGGGTTAAGTGGCCTGTTGCAACCTTTTTCGTCGCTTTTGATGGATTGGCGCGGGAAAGGTGAAGTTAAAACATTGGTAACATGCGAGTCTGGTGAGTCACTCATTAGGCTGAGTAAAAAAGCATTGTATTGTGGGTTTTATATCAATGAATTGACGATGCGTCTGCTTGAGCGCCTTGATCCTCATGCTAAGCTTTTTGAATACTATGCGGAGTCACTTAGTCAACTTTCTGATGGAATAGAGGTTGAGCAGGTGCTGCGTCGGTATGAAATATTATTATTGGCAGAGCTGGGTTATGGGGTGAATCTTAGCCTGGAAGCAGAGGCTGGTAATCCCATTGATCCTGAAAAACGTTATCGTTATGTTGTTGAGCACGGGCCTGTATTAATGGGTTCTGAATCAGGCTTATCAATATCTGGAAGTACGCTTTTAGCGCTGGAGCACGGCCATCAACTAGACAAAAAAGAGCGGAAGGAAGCAAGGGCGCTAATGCGAAAAATACTTGCGCATTATTTGGGAGATAAACCTATAAAGAGCCGTGAACTATTTCAGGTGTTGTGAACTTCGATGATTTAATGCTAGGCACATTAACACCGTATATTGTAGGAATATATTATGACAATGAGTAGAGATGTTCTCCTTGGTGTAAATATAGATCATGTGGCTACGCTACGTCAGGCGCGTGGTACAACCTATCCTGAGCCTGTGCATGCAGCGCTGGTTGCAGAACAGGCGGGTGCAGATGCAATTACAGTACATCTACGAGAAGATAGGCGTCATATTCAGGATAGAGATATTGAGGTGCTATCTGAGGTTTTGCAGACGCGTATGAATTTTGAGATGGCTGCAACGCAAGAGATGTTGTCAATTGCAAGCCGCATTAAACCAGCAGATTGTTGCCTGGTTCCAGAAAGTAGAGAAGAGTTAACTACAGAAGGTGGGTTAAATGTTGCAGGCAATATGCCTTACCTTAAAGATTATTGTTCAGCACTTAAAGATGCAGGAGTCAGGGTATCTCTCTTTATTGATGCGGATCCACGTCAATTAGAGTCTGCTGTGGAGGTTGGCGCATCAGTTGTTGAGATTCACACTGGGCATTATGCAGATGCTGAAGGATCTGGCGCCTCTGAACTTGAGAAGGTGTGTGAGGCTGTTTCATATGGACAAAAGCTTGGCCTGCACATGAATGCCGGGCATGGCTTGCACTATCATAATGTACAGGCCATAGCTAATATAGATGGGATTAGAGAGCTAAATATAGGGCATGCAATAATTGCTCGTGCGCTTTTCTCTGGTTTGGCGGGTGCAGTCTCTGAAATGAAAAGTCTAATACAGGGAAGGTAGCAATTGATCTATTTTTGGTGACGAAATTAACTCTGTAATACACGGTCAATTTCGTTTGCAACCTGTTTCAGGTGGTAGTGTTTTTCTTCGACCGTGCCTTGTTTGATTGCCTGCTCTAGTACTGCTACTGCTTGGTTGAGCGCGGGCACACCACAAATCGCTGTAGACCCATGCATTCGATGGGCTATGTTCCACAGCTCATCACAGTCACCTTCAGCTGCTTGTTTTTGCATTGCCTCAAGTTGTTTGGGCAGCTCTTTTTGTAATGCAAAAAACATTTTATCGGCTAAAGCTTTAGAACCCCCGGCTACGCTCAAAGCATGCTCATGATCGCGCATAGGCAAAGTGGTTTTATCCTGAATTTTTGCTTCTTTGTTATGGGTGCCTGCAGAGTTGTCGGAGGTAGGAGTGGTGGTTTTTGCAGTGCTGGATGTGCTATGTGTGGATGGTTGCTTATTAAATAAGCGGTCTATTGCTGACCAGAGTTTTTTTTCACTAAATGGTTTCGCTAAATAGTCATCCATGCCAGCAAGTGAGGCCTGCTCTCGAACACCTGTTGCAATATCAGCTGTGAGCGCAATAATGGGTATATGCTGCCCTGGCTCTTCTCGGCTGCGGATTATTTTAGTGGCTTCTATGCCGCTCATGTCAGGCATGTGTATATCCATTAGAATGAGGCTGTAGTGATATTTTGCTGCCAGTGCTATGGCTTCCTGACCATTATTTGCATGAGTGACGTGTGTGCTGCTGTCTTCAAATAATGCGTCCATGAGTTCATGGTTAATGGGGTCATCGTCAACAACTAAAAAATGGTGATCAATGAATTGCTGTGCACTGTTGCTGTAATGGTCATGTGTTGCATTGGTAAATATATCAACAAGAATATTGGCTAATACCGCATGTTCAATTGGCTTTGCATGGCATTGGATGGCACCGGCCTCTAGGATGCTTTGCTGCGATGAATATTCAGAAATACTTAAGAGCGCCAAAATAGGTAGAGAAAGTGAGTGGTGCAGTGTTGCCACTGTCTTTTCAGCGTGCTTAGAGCGGAACTCATCCCCTGAGAATCCCACTATTATCAAGTCAATTTCATCTCTGTTTATTGCAAGTAATTGCTCAATGTCATCATGCTGCTGAGTATTAATATTAAAACCTGCAAGTTGGCTGCGAATGCATGTGCGTGAGATTTTATGTGAGTCATAGAGTGCGATATTTTTGTCTTGTAGTGCTTCAGGTATTTTTTCTGCAGGTTGATCAATGGCTTTATCAAGCTTTAATGTAACTTGAAAGCATGAGCCAGCACCTGGAGTGCTATCTATGGTGATGTTTCCATTCAATGTTTGTGTCAGTCGATAACATATACTTAAGCCAAGTCCTGCGCCGTCGTAGGGCCGGGTCTTTGATGTGTCTTCTTGAGTAAATGGCCTGAATAGGCTCTTTTGTAGGTTTTTGTCGATACCTATGCCGGTGTCAGTTACGCTAACCTGCAATGTGCAATCAGTATTTGTTTCATCCTCCAGCATAACCCGAACAACGACTTCACCCTCATGTGTATATTTAATTGCGTTGTCGACAAGATTGGAGAGGATTTGAAAAATACGAGCAGTGTCCCCTTTTAAATCGTTTGGTACATCATCATAGATTAATAGTATCAGTTCAATTTGTTTGCTATGTGCAATCTGTGTGTATTGTGCAATACACTCTTCGCACTGTGTGCGTACCTTAAATGGTTGTTGTGCTACGTTGAAATAACCTGTTTCAAGATTAGAAAAACTTAGAAAACCATTGGTAAGGCTAAGCAGGTCACTGGAAGATCGGTTAATCTTTTCAATGTATTTGCTTTGCTCTGGAGTGGGATCTGTTTTTGTTAACAGGTTGGTAAACCCGACAATACCATTCATGGGCGTTCTGATTTCATGGCTCATGTGAGCAAGAAAATCTGATTTTATATTGCTGGCATCCAGTGCTCTTTTACGTGCCAGGTCAAGTTCTATATTTTTAATTTCAAGAGTTTTCTGTGCTTGATCAAGCTCTGATCGGGCTTGGTCTAGTTCAAGTTGCAGTTGGTCCACCGGCAAAGGTTTCTGGAGTGAGTTGGTGGTTGCGCTGGGTGATTGCTTAATAAGAGCAATAATGTGGTGGCCAATAACCCAGGCAGTAAGGAGTGAACAGATCAAGATAACAGCTATGCCGGCTAAGAGAGCAGCGGGGCTTTGTAGTGTGGTTACAGATGGGCTGATGATGAGATAAATTGCCAGCCCTAATGCCATAGTGAAGGCTGGAATGGTCGCGAGCATGATGACTTTTGTCTTTAGCCTAACTTGCTGCTTTGTGCTCATAATAGCTGTTCCTGTACTGTATGGGCAGGTGCCTCTAATAATGCCATTAGATGACAGAAAATTCCCATTTTAATTGTTTGTAAAGTACACTTATCGATATGAATTATCCAACAATTGAAGATTATATTGGCAACACTCCCCTGGTTAGGCTGCAACGTATGGTTGGCGGCAGCAGTAATACTATTTTACTCAAACTGGAGGGCAACAATCCTGCGGGCTCTGTCAAAGATCGCCCAGCGCTGAGCATGATTGCGCATGCTGAACAGCGCGGGACTATCAAGCCTGGTGATAGCCTGATTGAGGCTACCAGTGGCAACACAGGTATTGCGCTGGCCATGGCAGCCGCTATTAAGGGCTATCGAATGGTGTTAGTGATGCCTGAGCATATGAGTGTTGAACGCCGTGACATTATGCGGGCCTACGGGGCAGAGATCGTCCTGACACCAAAGGAGGGGAGCATGGAAGCTGCCATTGATATGGCGCGTAAATTAGAGTTTGAAGGGGAGGGTATTATTCTGGATCAGTTTGCAAATCCGGATAATCCACTTTCTCATATTGAAGGGACTGGGCCGGAGATCTGGCGTGATACCAATGGCACCATTACTCACCTTGTAAGCTCCATGGGAACGACAGGTACCATCATGGGGCTGTCCACCTTTTTGAAAGAGAAAAACCCCGCGATCCAGATTGTGGGTGTGCAACCTCAAGAGGGGGCTAGCATCCCAGGCATTCGTCGCTGGCCACAGGCTTATCTGCCGAAAATCTTTGATGCCGAACGGGTGGATCGGGTTATTGATGTTTCGCAGGAAGAGGCGGAGAGCGCCACCAGGGCGCTTGCAGCGCGAGAAGGTATCTTTGCGGGCATATCCTCCGGTGGAGCATTGGCGGCGGCACTACGGTTGTCTGCGGAGGTGGAGGATGCCGTGATTGTCTCTATTGTCTGTGATCGGGGCGACCGATATCTATCGACAGGTGTTTTCCACGAAGCGTAACCCTCTTTTTGCAGTATGGCTGCTGATGTTGGCTTCGTCAGCTTTGGCTGTGGATAACATTACTCTACATCTTGGCCGCGTCACTGGCCTGGACTGGTCTGCGGAGTCGTTGGATCTTGAACTGGACTGGCAGCAGGGAGAAGCTGCCAGCTACCGGATGCGGATAAAAGAGGTGACTCATCCTGCATTTTCATCTCCCCTTAAAAATCTGGTTGTTACCTGCCAACAGGGATCGGCCTCAGACCATAACATAAGCTGCCAACAAGGCATGCTACAGCTTAATCATCCGATATTGGATGACCCTAAAATCCCCGTCCGTTTTGAATGGAATAGATTGCACCAAAGATTTGAGATTGAATTAAGTGAGCTGCGCTTTGCATCAGGATTAATAACGGCAAAGCTTCAATCAACCCCGGAAGGGTGGAGCCTGAATATTGATGCTGATGCGCTGGATATGGCAGCAGTTTATAGCCAGTTGATAACCTATCTGCCTGCTTTATCCGGTGTTGAACTGTCGGGAAAGGTTGACTTGGTTGCATCTGCTTCAGGTGTAGATGAGGTTCTCTCTAGATTGCAATGGCAAGCTGATCTTCAGGCTGCTGCTTTTACTGATGCCAGTGAAGAATATCTTGGTGATGAGTTGTCGGGTATTTGGCAAGGCAACTTTGTATTAGAGAAAAAAGAGTGGGTGGGGGAAACTGCACTTACGTTGCATCAAGGGGCATTTCTGACTCCTTATGCCTATATCGGCATTGAGCAACAGCCTCTTTCGATCTCAGCTCAGCTCAACATTAATCAACAGCAATTGCAGCTTGCCAAGCTACATTATGACCACCCGGATATTCTGGCATTTACCTCGTCTGCGACCTTGCTGCGACAGCAGGAGCTGATATTAGAGGAGTTCCAGCTACAGACAGAATCCTTTGCTGTTCAAAATGTTTATGCACAATATCTGTTGCCGACATTGGCAGAATCCATGGTTGCTCATCTGGAGTGGGCGGGGCAGGCCAAGTTGGAACTCTCATCCCAAAGTAGTGGAGTACAGTCTCTGACGTTAAAACTGAATGATCTCTCTGTTGAAGAGATAGTGGGAAAAACAGATGAGGCAGAGGTGGAGGAGGTAGATCAACAACGCCGTAGCTTTGGTCTTTATGGTGTTAATGGCGTGATAAATTGGTCAAATGGAGAAAAACCTATTGATTCAATTCTTTCATGGGATGGCGGGCACTTTATGGAGGGCATCACCCTTGGCAGCACGCACCTTGATTTATCGCTGCATGAAAAAAGTATCACTCTTTTGAATCATGCGGTGATTCCGGTGCTGGATGGGAGTTTGGCCCTATCAACATTTGATTTTACCTTGCAGGATGAAGGTCCTGGTTTTGTATTTGGAGGTGCTTTAACCCCCATCTCTATGAAGGCATTTAGCCAAGCTATGGGTTGGTTACCGTTATCCGGCAAGCTTTCAGGCGGTATACCAAAAGCAACCTACCATAATGGTACATTAGTGATGGAAGGTGCCATGATGGCTAATCTGTTCGAGGGACAGACGATTATCCAAGATCTAAGAGTGACTGATCTATTTGGTGTCTGGCCAACCCTGCAGGCTAACTTTGAACTCAAAGATCTGAATCTGGAAGCGCTGACCAGCACCTTCTCCTTTGGTAAGATCACCGGCAAATTGGAGGGGCGGATTGATAATCTCTATCTGGAGAATTGGAAGCCGGTCTCTTTCGATGCCAGCTTTGCCACACCAGCGCAGGATGAGAGCCGCCACCGAATCAGCCAACGGGCGATTGATAATATCTCCAACCTGGGTGGCAGTGGCATGTCGGGCGCTCTCTCTCGCAGCTTTCTGAGATTCTTTGAAGAATTTAACTACGCAAGGTTGGGTGTAAGTTGTAGCCTGAAAAATGGGGTCTGTGAAATGGATGGCGTAGAGCCAGCAGCCCAGGGCAGCTATCTGGTTAAAGGTAGTGGCATACCGCGTATAGATATTGTGGGATACAACCACCAGGTCGATTGGGAGCTGCTGATTGGCAAGCTTGCAGAAATTGCAGAGGCAGGAGTGGGTAATGCTGAATTTGAGCAATAAACCTGAACCTCAAAAGTGCAGTTGAACTAACATTGGAGTAGTTGAGTCAACTTAAAAAGATGATCTTTACCGAGGAGTAAATCGAATGAATTCACTAAGAATCGGAAGCCTTTTTGGGGTGCTGTTTCTGTTAACGGCCTGCGTCACAATCAATATCTATTTTCCTTCGGCTCAGGCCGAAGAAGCTGCGCGGGAGATGGTGCAGGATATTCTGGGTAAAGATGATGATGCCAAGGCAGATGAAAATAGAGAATCTGCACTGCAGCAATCACCACCACTGTATGTACAAGTGGGTGAGGGTGTGCTCAATTTTCTTATCCCGCCAGCGCATGCAGCAGCGCCTGATTTTAATGTAAATACGCCGAAGATCCGCAAGATTCAGGCGCAGATGAAACAGCGCAATGCATCGCTCAAAAGTTATTATGCAAATGGTGCAATCGGGTTTACCCGTGATGCCCTAGTTGAGATTCGTGATGCCTCAGCGATACCACTAAAGCAGCGTGGTAAGATTAAAAAAATGGTGGCTGCTGAGAATGCAGACCGCAATGCTCTCTATCAAGCTATTGCAGATGCCAATGGGCACCCTGAATGGTTACCAAAGGTGCGTAATACCTATGCGGGCATCTGGGTTGAAGAGGCAGGCAAAGGCTGGTGGTATCAGAATGCCAAAGGCCAGTGGAAACAGCGATAATATTGGTTTTACTATAGCAACCAGAAACCCCCGCATTTATTGTGGGGGTTTCTGCTTAGTCCCATTACATCTATTAATTTAATTTTGGAGTCTGGTGTATGAGCCGATCCCGGCGTAGAAAAAAGCTGCCTACTGAACCGGTAGCTGCAACGATTGAATCACTCAGTCATGATGGCCGCGGTGTTGCTCACATTGAAGGGAAAGCCGTATTTGTTCACGGTGCCTTGCCTGAAGAAGAGGTGATGTTTACCTATACCAAACAGACACGTAAGTTTGATGAAGGGCAGGTGGTTGAGGTTATCAAAGCATCACCGGAACGCGTTGAGCCAGAGTGTCCTCATTTTGGCATCTGTGGTGGCTGTAGTCTTCAGCATCAAGATGCTAAGGCTCAGTTGAAACATAAGCAACAAACCCTGTTAGATGCATTAGCGCATATCGGTAAAGTGGAGCCTGCTGAGATTCTCCCTCCATTGGTGCTTGATGACCATTGGGGATATCGCCGCAAAGCTCGCATAGGTGCTAAATATGTAGCCAAGAAAGGGAAGGCATTGGTTGGATTTCGTGAGCGAGGGTCCAGCTTTATTGCAGATCTTTCCAGTTGTAAGGTGCTTCACCCTAAGGTAGGTCAGCTGATTACCCCGCTGTCTGAATTGATTGAGAGCTTTTCGATCCGCGACAAGGTGCCTCAAATTGAAGTGGCCATGGGTGATGAAACCTGTGTGCTTATCTTCCGTATATTAGAGCCACTGAGTGAAGATGATCAGGCTAAGCTCAATATTTTTGGTCAGCAGCATGACGTTCATATCTATCTGCAAACGGGTGGTTTAGATACTGTTTGCCCATTATCAGGAGAGGTTGCAGATCTAACCTATGCCTTGCCGGAATTTGGCGTAGAACTCCATTTTCTACCTACAGATTTTACTCAGGTTAATAGTGGTATCAACAGGCTGATGGTGCATCGTGCGGTGGATATGCTGGCACTGAAGCCAGATGACCAAGTGCTGGAGTTATTCTGTGGCTTGGGTAATTTCACCTTACCTTTGGCACAGAAAGCAGCAGAAGTTGTTGCTGTTGAAGGTGATGCAGGGCTTGTAGCGCGAGCGCGAGAAAATGCAAAGTGCAACGGCATTGATAATGCTACTTTTTATACAGCCAATCTTTTTGATCCATTAGTTAATGAGCCGTGGTTGAAACAGTCGTTTAATAAAGCATTGCTTGATCCTCCGCGTACTGGAGCCTTTGAAGTTTTAGAATATCTGCCTAAGTTAGGTGTGCAACAAATTCTTTATATCTCTTGTTATCCTGGTACTTTGGCCAGAGATGCAGGTGAACTGGTGCATAAGCATGGCTACAAATTAAAGGCGGCTGGTGTTATGGATATGTTTCCACATACGGCACATGTTGAGTCCATTGCACTGTTTGAAAAGGGTTGATAAATGGGGATTGAGATTGAGCGCAAGTTTTTGGTGGCCAATGATGCCTGGCGTAAGAGTGTTATCTCTGAGACTCGATTAAAACAAGGCTATCTGGCCAATCAGGAGCGAGCCTCAGTACGTGTTCGTATTGGCGGTAATCAGGCCTTTCTTAATATCAAGAGTGCCACGCTGGGTATTCGTCGATCAGAGTTTGAATATGAAATACCGCTTAATGATGCAGAGGAGATGCTTGAGCAGGTGGCCATTCGCCCTTTTATTGATAAGACACGCTACAAGGTAAAGTGGGGTGAGCATATCTGGGAGGTCGATCTATTCCACGGCGAAAATGAGGGGTTGATTGTTGCAGAGATAGAGCTTGAAGCAGAAGATGAGAGCTTTCAGATACCTGAGTGGGTAGAAAAGGAAGTATCGGGCGACCCCAAATATTTTAATGTCTGCCTAGTTAAGAATCCGTTTTGTAAATGGAATTTGTAAGCCTTAACTATAAAATCACCTGTTAGCATGATTATTTCTAACAGGTGATGTTGTAAGCCCAAATAAAATCATCAGCAGCTTTATTGCTTTAAAGAATGTGATACGCAGCTCATGAATGAGCACGGCCTTTAAGAGCAAGTGCCATTCGTAGTAGATGTGAGAGATGCACGTCCTGTAGCGCTGACACTAATTACTCTTTCCTGGCTTCCTGCGGATGGGCTATTTTGACAAAGTGTTATAGTTGCTTGGGTAGCCCCTACCCCTGTAGGCTGTAAAGTTATGCTCCGCACGTTGCTTGCATCCGTCATTTTTAGGCCGGTAGTGATTGAAGTATGACGAAAAACGATCTCTGTGCCTGCCAAAATAACCCATCCCTGATCCCATCCACCCGCTGTAGCGCATGTACATGTGGTGTCGCTTGCTGCGCAGGTTGATGCACAAAATGTAACCGTGCTATTACGCTTGATTGCTTCACTGCGAGCCTTATTCAAACTTGTAACAAAGTCATTCGCATTAGAGGTCAATTTGCTACCTAGCATAGTCTCATTGAAAGACGGAACGGCAACAGCCATGATGATTATCATGATGGCCAACGTAACCATTAGTTCAATCAGGGTAAAGCCTTCTTCAGCGTCTTTCATGACCTTTCCTTTCTCAGTGGATTATCATTATTTGATAACATAGTCTCTATCTGGCACTCATTTTAGTTGCTGCTATTTACTGCTTGATGTACCAGTATGCTCGCCCTTTAGATTGATCTCCGGCACTTGTTGCCGTGGGTGCGCCACCTTCAATGGGTGAGTCTGGATCTCCTCCAATCAGGAATGGCACAGTGTTTCCATCATCCAAGGTCACCATGCCCGCTATTGGGGAGGGTGGTAAACCACCACCGGTGATATCCTGATAGCGACTAGTAGTTCCATTAGCACTGGATGCATTCTTGTAACTGATGTTGTAAACCCGGGCTGATCCCAGAGTGGAGGTACAGGATCCAGCTACTGCTACAGCAGGCGCATGAGTGCTGAAGGTTAGCGTATCAAAGACGGTAATTCCTGAGGTTACAACCTGCTCCGTGGATTGCAGAGCCAGATGCCAGCCTTTTTTTGCAGCCAGTGCAGCATCAGTTGGATCTGAAGCCGTGGTTATAGCAACCAGGGAGTTATTGCACAGTATATCGCTGCCGCAGGTTGCATTTTCTGATGATAGCCAGGTTGAATTTGTAGGCTGGTCTTCAATCATATAAAACCGGTTGGAGACTGCACCAGCTGCGGCATAGCCTGTGAGCGGCTTCTCACGATCACCTGAACCGATCAATATGAAGTAGGAGCTTCCATCCTGTACTACATCAGGGGTGAACATAAACTTGCGGTTTGCTGTGCATGTGGATATCCCTGAACAGCCGAGGGAAGCAATCTTGGTGATTGTCCAGCTTCCTGGGGCTGTGGAGGCAAAAGGGGTATTCGCATCCACACCAGAGATACGGTAGAGATTGCCCCCCATATCTGCCACATAGGCGTATTGAGCAGGCTGCCAGCTATTAGTGGCCTCAGTAAACCCCCGGACAACAAAAACATCACCCACTACACTTCGATCGGTATTGAATGTCTGCAGCAGGCCACCTGTGTCTGCATTCATCAGGTAGACTTTATTCCCCTTGGTGCCGGCACCGCAGCTATGATTTGCTCCGCCTGCAGTTAAAGCATCATAGTCCTCGCAGGTATCATACCCTCCCCCCATGATTAGCAACGGCTTCAGGTTGCCGCTACCGTCGACATAACCATCTGCCGTAAAAATCTGCGGTGAAGACCAGGTTTGCCCTATCCCATCAAAACCCGTGGTGCAGCCTGTATCATCTACTGCACCACTGGTTGGGAAGTTATTAGGACACCCTTTTTTCCACTTTAAGGATGGACTGGCTGGGTTAGTGACGTCAAAGGCATAGAGTGCCCGTCCACCACGGCGCATAGCGGCATAGATATAGTAGTTTGATCCGTTTTTATATCCTGTTACAGAGCCATCCATCCCATAGGGTTTAGGTAGTGAAGGTGGTGAAACTACGGGACTGCCAAAGTAACTTACCAGGGGCGTGTTATCGCGGATGCGTTTTATCTGGCTGAAGAACTCGGGAGGTACAAATGACCAAAGTTCTCCACCCGCAACTGTACTGTTGTGAGTGCTAGTTCGGTTGCCATTGATAGCATGCAGCATTCCATCGTTGGCACCATAATAAACAACAACCTCTGGGCTGGCATTAGTGCCATAGTTGATGGCTACTGGGCGTGAATGGACTACATCACCGTGTGCAGAGGGCCGCATCTCTCCGGTAGTGGTACTGTTTCCGTTTTCATCATCGACATCCAGCCCTTTTTGCCAGTTGATCAACTCATCCCGCTCGGTGGTATCTGCAGCGCCAAGTGCGGCTTGAGTGGCAACGCTGCTGGTAAAGTCGACCAGTGATGTGCAGTCTGCAAAGGTGGTGTCGCAAGTCTTGACTGTTCGGGTGACATTGCTACGTAATTTATAAGCGGCTGCACCCTTTTCCACAATATTCCCATCGGGAGTATTAGACTCAGAATTAGCTACTGGGTCTCCCACTTGGCAATTGCCCTGTGGATCAAATGCCCAATAGTTATCTAGGACAGAGGGTGTCCAGAAGCTCCTGGCGCACTCGGTAATGAAACCCGTTTGGGAGTTGATGGCTGCAGCATCAGCGGCATCCAGCAATTTTAATTTATTATCGAGTATCCCAAGCTTATATTGCTTCAGGTTGCCATCCCAGCGGGGATAGGCATTTTCGTCTGGGCGAAACAGCCCCACAAATACCTGGTTAAGGTAGGTGCCCTGGGTGTTGACACTTACCGGCAGACTGACAGAGGCAAATACACTATTCACTGATAGGATTTCAGAGAGAATGGCATTCAGGGCATCACTTATTTCAGCGCCACCGGATGCTGAACTGACGTCAAAATATCTTCCGCCACCAACATCTTTTGACATGCTCTTCAGCACTCTAGACCATCCAGGCCCCTGACCAGTAAGTATCTTATCTATATCAATAGCGTAAGTGGTTATCGCATGGGCGCTGCTCTTCATAAATCTTGCCCATTCATCAATTGGGTCATCCATTGAACCCGATGGTGAGATGAGTATGTCAGTAGTATCTCCCCCTGCAGCAGCCAGCATACTATTTGCTTGTGTTTTACCACTGGTATTCAGCTGGTTAGCTCCGTTACTGATGTAGATGATGTAGTTCTTGCCGCAAGAGCCTGGTGTAATAGGGTTGTTGTAGTTGGCTGCGTTATCTCCAGACTTTGCATTGCCTGGCAGGTTATAGATGGCTTGCATAGCTGTTTGCATTGCGGCAGTGGAGTAGCTGTTATTCCAGCCAGCACTGCTGTTTCCGGTATAGTCCGCTTTTATCTTGCTATTGCCTGCATAGGGTGCACCTGCATCGAAGTAGCGGTAGGCCTCGGCCATCTGCAGTCCGCCTGTACCGCTACTGCCTTTATCCTTGTTTTGATCAAAGGCATCAAACATGGCCGCATATAGTCCCTTATTAACCGTGTTCATGGGGCGGATTGCAGCCCGGATATAGCCACCATCAGTGTTACTGTTTCCACCACCGGTCTCAGCTCCCAGCAAGAGGCCTATATTAAATCTGGCTGTGCCGTCAGCATTGGTGGACAGGCCGTTGAAGGCATTTTTCAGCACTGCCTTTTCAGTGGTGAATACCGTATTCCAGTTTGCCGTGTTGTCTACAATAAAGAGGATATTGGCAGGGTCTGGCGTTGCCTGCGGTGAAGCAATGAAGAGGTCAATATCTTCTGCCGTAGCAGAGAGATGAAAAAAGAACAGGGCAATTCCTAGAAGATGGTACATAAAGTTGTTTCTCATAATAAATCTCCAATAGGACCTGGACCTATGCACATACAGCATCCTTTTCAGCTTGGGAAAGACGTACTTTGACACCCGAACGAACTTGCACTGCCACACCGCTGTTTGCATCAGTGACGATGGCTTCAATTTCCCAGACACTGTCCCAAGAGGCTGAGTCAGACATGGTAGGAAGTGAGAGGCTGCTGAGTGCGGGAACACTGGCCTGTGTTACCTCCATGCAAGTCGGCAGTGAAATATTTACGATGTAGTCGGTTGTTCCACTGTTATCAATATCGATATTGATATCTTCAGCAGCGGGCGAATCAGTGAATGGAGAGCTTAGAACCTGACTAATTGCAAGGTTTGCTGAAGCGAGGGCTTCATTGCGAAACTGCGTATTACCCACAGACTGAAGATTGGTTGTGCTTGTGTTATAAGCCGAAGTAACCAAAAGAGTAATCACGACCAACAGTATGAGGCTCACCACTAATACGGCACCTGTCTCTTCTTTTCGTTTTATAACAGATAGGTTCATGGTGTTTCCCTCCGGCCTGAGATGTTATAAAGCCGCACTGTTGAGGAGAAGGTATGGCGCTTAAACTGGTCATTAAATGGGCCAAGATTGGTGCTGCCCAGGCTGTAGGTCTTGGCATCGGTGTACCCTTGTGTTGGCTCCAGTGCGCGAGCAAGTACATGCACTCTGATGGCGACAACATTCATCAACTGTTCTACTGTGCATGGAACGGCCGTTGTACAGTGAACAAAGTCGCCATCAGCGGCTCCATCACCACGGTTTTCTGGAGTGGTTTTGTTAGTATCATCAGTCCACTCAACTTCATCATCATATGCGTCATATGGAGCTGGGAGAGGGGAATCAGGCATGATAGTGGAATCATATAGTGGATCCCCTGACTTGCTCCAGTTGTCAATGCCTAGCTCAATCTGAAAGCCTTCGATTCCCTCAATCAGAGGCACCGCTGCCTGATGGGCCAAGGTACCACCTGCGAGGTCAAATTCAGCACGCATAAGGGTAGGGATACCATCTCCGGATGTGACTGCATAATCACGTATGTAGTAGATGTTGGAAATAAATTTGCGCAGACCAGCTACCGTTGTACAGTCACGGTCGTGCAGCGTATGTCCTGTCGTGTTAAAGATATATGGGCTTGCATCAGTGGGAGGATCATCGTTGCAATTTGATTTCTGAAAATAGAGGTTGCCTGAAATATTAGCCTCGCAATTGGCCTCACCGGGTATGCAGGTATTTGCGTGCCGTACAACAAGAACATCAGTGTTAGCGAGTATATCGGGAAGCAGTGATGAACAAACAGTGGCTGCATCATAGGGTTGTATGGCTATGCCAAGCAGATTGGTTTTGTATGCAGCATCCCAGTTTGTGACGTTATATGCCAAACAAGGATCAGGTACAGCGGTGGGTACATCTGTTGGTTCGTCAGCCTCTGTTAGGTTGTCAAACTCGGGGATATGCCCCCCCCAAAAACCAGCATGTATAAGATCACTCTCAAGCAACTGCACTGCGAAGCGGCCGTTCTCAATCAGTATGCTGGTTTTGTTAAATTCGCTGTTGTTGCGATTGACGTTTACAAACAGCGTTAGCACTGCAAGCAGGATGATCAACCCAAGCACCATGGAAACCATGAGTTCAATTAGGGTAAAGCCCCGTTGTGATTGATGGGGGTAGATAACCCTGGGCGTAGAAAAAGGTATGGTGCTCATAGCGTAGGAAGCCTAATAATAGTGGTAATGGCTCGGCGGCATTTATCATCTGTGCAAGGTGAGCTTCCTGTGCCGTTGTAGAGATTCAAACCACAGGCCACGCTATCGGGTGGGGCTGTGATAGCAGATAGACCTTCCCATGCAACGGTAACCATGTAACTGCTGGCACCAATGCTTTCTATACAACCTCGTGCCCCCGACATTGCCCCAACACGGGTTGTCCCGCTTAGTTCAGCGGCACCCTGCAGTGCATTACACCATTCACCGGTGTCGCGCTGCTGCTGAGTCGCTGTGGTGGTTGGGCAGGTCATACCTGTGCCCAAAGGTGAGCCTGTCACATAGTCTGCGATTTCGTACCTGTTGGATGCAATGCGACTGGCCATATCGTTGAGTAAGATCAAGGCCTGGGCGCGTTGATAGGATTCAACTTCAGATCTTTGCATCTGCGACTGTAGGGCAGCCAACCCAAGCAGGCCAACGGCCATCACAACAATGGTGACTAGAACCTCAAGCATGCTTGTGCCAGATTGAAGGTTTGAGAATGAAAGCTGCCTAGCCATTCCAATTACCATTTATCAGCGGGAGTCTTGGCGCCCGTGTTATCTAAAGTAAGGTTGCCGTCACCATCCTGGATACTGTTGTCGATGGGGGCAAAGGTAATGATGTAACTAAGAGGGGCTGTGCCTACTACAATGGAATGAGTATAGTTTTGTGCAACTTCTGTAGAGAGGTTATATCCAATGGCTGTGGTATCGCCATAAGACCTGTTGGCTAAAAGATATTGCTCTTCAACATTGGCTATGTCCATCATCTCAGCCTGCGCAGCTGTACGATTAGCTTCAATGATATATTCATTATAGCTGGGTAGAGCAATGGCTAACAAAATGCCAATGATGGCAAGGGTAAGCATCAACTCAATTAATGTAAAACCAAAGTTCTTAGACTTCATAAAAGTGCTCTTATATCGGGTTCTGTCTAGTAGACTAATCGGTTGTAAAAGCAAAAACTTGAACGGGGTTCACAGTTGCAGTGGGGATTAACTGCTGCTGAGATAGAGGAAGCGCCAAAATCACGCAAAATAGAGGTAATTATTGGGAAGCAAATTCCTAATGCGATCATCTACCGGGCGCTAAATGGCATTTCACGAAAGAATTTACCGCTTGTCTGAGTAAAACTGCCGCTGAGTGGTAATAGGAATCTAGTTCGGGTGGATTACGGATGGGGTGGGTTTTAGATTGAGTAAAAAAATAAGGGATGATTTATTAGAGATCTTCCTTGCCGCGCTGGATCAGGTGAATGGTCGGCATGTTGTTAGTCGGCATTTAAAAAGTTCCCAGTATGGGCATGCTGCGCCCGCTGTTGTGGCTATTGGCAAAGCAGCGCAAGCAATGATGTTAGGTGCTTATGATCTGCTTGGAGAAGCGATTAGTGGCCAAGGAGTGGTGATCACTAAAGCAGATCATTTGGAAGGCTCAACCATAGAAGAAATAGGGGTGCTGGGGTTGGAAAGTGGTCATCCCCTGCCCAATGGCCAGAGCTTGGATGCAGGATGCGTGTTGCTTGATTTTCTATCTCAACAACCAGCAGATCGCCCGCTTCTCTTTTTATTGTCAGGTGGCACATCCAGTCTGGTTGAGGTGTTGCAGGATGGCATTACGCTGAGTGAACTAAGTCGAGCAAATAGCTGGCTGCTAGCCAGTGGGTTGCCCATCAAAAGCATCAATAGCGTGCGTAGAAAACTGTCGAAAATCAAAGGTGGCGGATTGTTGCAGTTTATAGGTCAGCACGCGGTTGAAGCGCTTCTTATATCAGATGTGCAGGATGATGATCCCGCTGTAATCGGTTCTGGATTATTGGTGGCATCAGATTCAACCCCCACTGAGCTAAATGGATTGGCATTACCTGATTGGCTTCAGGCACTGGTTGAACGGTGTAATGTTTTGCAGCCTGCTAGCCAAACAGATATCTCACTACAGGTGGTTGCTAATCTGGATATGGCCTGCGGCGCTGCAGTAAAAAAAGCAGAAGAGCTGGGATATGCGGTGGTTAGGCATAATGAGTTTCTGTGTGGAGATGCTGAGGATGCAGGTAAGAAAATAGCGAGAGTGTTAAAGGACGGAGCTGTGGGTATTCATATCTGGGGCGGTGAAACAACGGTGTGCCTTCCGCTAACCCCTGGGTCTGGTGGTCGTAATCAGCATTTGGCGCTGGCAGCTGCACAGGAAATAGCTGGATGTGGTGGCCTCTATTTGCTGGCGGTAGGCACTGATGGCAGTGATGGAACAACCTCTGATGCAGGTGCATTGGTCGATGGCAGCACCATTGTGCGTGCTGCAATAGAGGGTTATGACAGTGCAGATTGCTTGTGCCGTGCAGATGCAGGGAGTCTGCTGGCAGCAAGTGGTGATTTAATCAATACCGGGCCTACAGGCACCAATGTAATGGACTTGGTGATTGCGCTGAAACTCCAGTAATTATAGTGGTGTAGAGATAAACGCCGGGTAGTGGCCTGTCTGTAACAAGGAATATAATTCTTTAATTATTAGCGGGTTATATATTTTCAGTGCTGTTTTCCGTAGAATGACCCCACGGAAAGCGAGGTATTTAATGAATTATCCTTTCCTATCAATCTGTTGAGCAGCCACTTCATGTGGTGGGTCTCAATAGCCTCAATAAATAGATTTTTGCCGGCAGGTTAAAGCGCGCAGCTTTAAGAGTTGTGAGAAATACCCAGGCAAATTACTCAGCAAAATAAGAATGGGGGAGTCTGTGGTCAGTGACTTTGTAGTCATTTTTGGCCAGTGTCGGCTGGAGTACAAGCCAAGCGGGAGAGACCTGCTTATATCTATACCAACTGGAGTGTTTGAAAAATGAAAAAATATTTTTTATCTACCACGGTTTCTATAGCTGCTTTTCTGCTGTCAGCGCCTCTATCTCAGGCAGCCTCTATATTGCCAATTCATTAGGCTGTCTTTAAAAAATGACAAAATATGTTTTATCAATGGTGGCATGCGTGACAGCTTTTCTGCTGTCAACACCGCTATCACAGGCAGCGCCAATTGATGACCCCTTTGGTTATTTTAACGTGTACAGCCTTAATGATATTGGAACAGAGACCACTGCTTACGGCTCAGACTTTCAGGGAAAGACAGGCGCAGCGGGGGATGTCTACTTTAGTGGTTTTAATGCAGCGGCATTGGAACCTGCAGACTATGGCATGCATGTAGGTGGATCAGCAACGTTAGGTAATGGAACCTACAATGGGCATGTTGAAGCAGGTGGAGACATCACTCTCAAGACTGGGGCCACTATTAAAGGCAACGTATATGCCAAGGGTGATATAACAAATTATCCTTTAGACAGTGCGTCCGGATCAGTTTCAGGAGATGTGTTTGCTGGAGGCACAGCTTCATTTGGATTACATTACACTGTAAGTGGCACACAAAATAATGATATGCCATATAACGCGGTTGCAGATCACAATGTACTTTCAAATTACTTTAAAGATTTTTCAAAACATGTAAGCAGTATGTTTGAGCAGGGTGGCGCACTATCTGATGATGGTTATGGACACCTATCAATTGCAGCGTTGACAGGTGTTAATGTATTTGAAATTGATGCTGCGATGTTAAGTGATGTTGGAACAAATGATGGTAGCTCATCAAGTAATATACATACCTTCAATATCAGCGGCGCAAGTGATTCAATTATTTATATTAATGTGCTGGGCGAAGCTGCGAGTGTTGGTTGGCTTGGTATGTCATATTCAGGTGGAATAACTGCAGCTGATGTGCTGTTTAATTTTGTTGATGCTACAAGCCTTACGTTAACTAATGGTAATTATGCTAATTTTCTTGCTGCAAATGCGCAAACAGATCATGCGCATGGTACCCATTCAGGTAATTTGATTGTTGGCGATCTACAAGGAGGCCACCAAATTAATGTTGGCGATCGTTTTCGACATGGCACGCCTGTAATATCAACAGTACCTGAGCCAGGTACTGTGCTGATGCTAAGTACAGGTATTCTGGCGCTTATGGGGACTGATCGCGCAAGAAGAAAGCAGAAATAATTACCTGGCTTCTCTGATCTTATAATTCGGTTGCCCTTATCTAGCTAGCTTCGTGCGCCAACACGACTGCCCCCAAAGGCGGCAGTGTAAGTGTGGCTGAGCAATCTCTATTCATCCATGACACAGGTTCGGTGTTGATGCCCCCAGTATTCCCCAAGTTGCTACCACCATAAAGTTCAGAATCTGAATTAAGCACTTCACGATAGAAACCACTCTGTGGCAGACCAATACGGTAATCTGTTCGAGGCACAGGGGTGAAGTTCAATATGACAATAATGCTGTGACCTTTCTTATCTTTTCGCAGATAACTCAGAACAGATTGGCTAGTGTCATGGCAGTCGATCCATTCGAAACCATTGTGCTCAAATTCAATCTCATGGAGTGCACTTGAGTTTTGATATAGACGGTTAAGGTCGCCGACGAGTGACTGTATGCCTTGATGCTGTGGACGCTCCAGAAGATGCCAATCCAAAGCGTTTGCATCATCCCATTCACGGCCTTGTGCAAATTCATTGCCCATGAAGAGCAGCTTCTTACCTGGATAGGTAAACATGTAGGTGTAAAGCAGGCGCAGGGTAGCAAATTTTTGCCAGCTGTCACCCGGCATTTTATCCAATAGCGAGCCTTTGCCATGCACGACCTCATCGTGTGAGAAGGGAAGTACAAAGTTTTCAGTAAAGGCATAGAGCAGCCCGAAGGTGAGCTGGTCATGGTGGTAATGCCGATGAATAGGCTCTTTTGAGAGATAGGACAGGGTGTCGTGCATCCATCCCATGTTCCACTTCATGCTAAAACCAAGTCCGCCAAGCCAGGTAGGGCGGGATACTTGAGGCCAAGCAGTAGACTCTTCAGCAATAACCATCGCACCAGGGAACTGCTCATGGGTGATGATGTTGAGATTTTTTAGGAATTCGACAGCTTCCAGATTTTCCCGTCCGCCGTATTCATTGGGCACCCAATCATCGGGTTCTCTGGAGTAGTCCAGATAGAGCATGGAGGCGACGGCATCGACCCGCAGCCCGTCCAGGTGAAACTCTTCCAGCCAGCAGACTGCACTTGCCAGTAGGAAGTTTTGCACCTCTTTGCGCCCATAGTTGAAGATCAGCGTGCCCCAGTCGCGGTGTTCTCCACGGCGTGGATCTTCATGTTCATAGAGTGCGGTGCCATCAAATCGCCCCAGGGCATCTCTATTCTTTGGGAAATGAGCGGGTACCCAGTCTAGAATGATGCCGATACCCCGCTGGTGCAGGTGATCAACAAAATAACGAAAATCATCCGGTGTACCAAAACGGCTGGTAGGGGCAAAGTACCCCGTGGTTTGGTAACCCCACGAGGCATCGTAGGGATGCTCGGTGATAGGCAGCAGCTCTATGTGGGTGAAGCCCAGTTCGCAGAGATGATCCGCGAGGCGATGCGCCAACTCCCGGTAATTTAAGAAATGGCAGTTTTCATCCTTTTGCCAGGAGCCGAGATGAACTTCGTAGATGGAGAGGGGTGCTTCCTGCCAGTTGGACTGATTTCGGTGCTGCATCCACTGCTGATCGTTCCAGTCGAATGTGCTCTCTTCGGTGACAATGCAGGCGGTCTCTGGCCGCAGTTGGAACTGTTTCCCGTAGGGATCAGATTTCGTTAATACCTCTCCTGTACGGCTGCGAACCTCAAATTTATAGAGAGCACCCGGTTCCAGGTTAGGGATAAAGAGCTCCCAGATGCCAGAACTGCCACGGCAGCGCATGGGATGAACACGGCCGTCCCAGTGGTTGAAATCACCAACAACACTGATTCGTTCAGCATTGGGTGCCCAGGTAGCAAACAGAATGCCATTGATACCATCGGCTTGATGTGTGTGTGCGCCTAATACGCGGTAGGCATGCCAATGTTTTCCTTCGCCAAACAGATGCAGGTCAAAACTTTCCAGCTGGGGAGGGAAGCAGTAGGGATCATATTGAGTGTGTTGTTGGCCGTGGCTGTCCAGCCATGTAGTCTGGTAGCGCTCTGCTAGCTCTGCTGCGGCTCCCCGCCACTCGAAGAAGTCGGTATTGGGAACACGAGTCAGCGGTTGGGCTATTCCTTCAACGCTGGCCTGCTCGGCGTGTGGGAGAAAAAGCCGGATTACTGCGTTACCGCCTCTTTTATGGCTCCCCAATACGGCAAACGGATCATGATGCCGGGCATCAATAATTCGCTGTAGAGCGTCACTGAGTGTCTTTTTTGAGGTGTTTTTTATTGGAGCCATAACCTATATGCCAGCTGATGAGGTGTTGAAGCTTTATGGAGAATGAAATTGGCTGATATTAACTACAATGCAAGTTTATATCAGGACAGTCTCTTGTGGCGGTAGATGGTATCATACTGCCGATGTTTTGG
>Ga0316190_10000782_pt1 | contig 22533 bp, 19 predicted proteins | sample Eddworburrow2_MG_FD_204929 | JGI IMG/M metagenome (GOLD analysis project Ga0316190, IMG submission 204929) | Coastal sediment microbial communities from Maine, United States - Eddy worm burrow 2 | ecosystem: Environmental > Aquatic > Marine > Coastal > Sediment | place: USA: Maine | collected... | reverse complement strand
TACCACACTCTGCGCTCAGCCGCATCAACAGTTGGGGGCGTGCTCAAACGCGGTGCTCTTGTTGTGGTGGAGTCCACGGTAGTCCCAGGTACGACGATCGGTCTGGTCCGATCCGAACTTGAGGCGGCATCGCGACTGTCCGCCGGTGCCGACTTTCTTCTTGGGGCATGCCCCGAGAGAGTCATGCCCGGAAAGCTATTGTCGAACCTCAAGGGCGTGGCGCGGGTCTGCGGAGGCCTGAACGAGGCGAGCACCGAGGTGATGATGTCGCTTTATCGCTCGATCGTGGACGCTCCGCTCGACCCTGCCGACCCAACGACAGCAGAATTCGTGAAGGTGAGCGAGAACGCCTACCGAGACGTTCAAATTGCATTCGCCAATGAGGTTGCCCTGATCGCCGCCGATCTCGGTATTGATGTCTGGAAAGTCCGCGACCTCGTGAACAAGGTGCCCTTCCGTGACATGCACAGGCCATCGGGCGGGGTCGGCGGGCACTGTATACCAAAGGACTCATGGCTCTTGAGTGCCGCATCACCTCACAACTCGGTCCTGCTGCCCACGGCCAGGGCTGTGAATGACTCCATGCCAACAAGAGTCGCAGATTCGGTTGAGCGCCTCCTCGATGGACAGACAGACAAGGATGCGCCGATGGTACTAGTTCTTGGGTATAGCTATCTTCCTGAATCGGATGATGTGCGAAATAGCCCGTCCAAGCAGCTAGTGCAAGAGCTGCGACAGCGCCACATCGGTGTGTCCATTCATGATCCGTTCGTTGTCGAGTACCAGAACGGACTTTCGGAGAAATTGGAGCAGGCCACTGTCGTGGTGAAGATGGTGGAGCATAGTGCATATAGTTCGATTGATTTCGAGGGACGAACCCTTGTCGAGGCCAACCGGCTGGGCGATGTCGGCCAGGCGATGAAGGTACGAGAGGCACGGCAATGATCGAAGGTAAGAAAGTGTTGATCACCGGTGGAGCCGGATTCATCGGCTCCCACCTGATCGAAGAACTGGCCCCGTCCAACGATGTGACGGTACTCGACTCACTCGATCGCGATGCGTTTACGGCGCGAGGACTCGCCGACACCCACAGGGTGGACCTGGTCGTCGGTGATGTGCTGGACGAGGCCTTGGTGAACAAGGTGACAGCAGGACAGGAGATCATCATTCACTGTGCTGCCATCGCCGGGATCCACACCGTTGTAGAACGGCCAGTGCAAACACTGCGAGTGAACATCATGGGGTCCTGGAACGTGCTCGAGGCAGCGGCCCGGGCGGGTGATGCCGAAAGGGTTGTGTGCTTTTCGACCAGTGAGATATTCGGGCGCCACGCCAGTGACGTGACCGAGACAATGGATGCCAGCGTCGGCCCCACCGGCCAGCCGCGGTACACCTACGCTGTCGGAAAATTGGCCGAAGAGCACCTGGCCATAGCCTATTACCAGGAGCAGAATCTGCCCACGGTCGTACTGCGACCGTTCAACGTCTATGGCCCAGGTCAGGTGGGCGAGGGTGCCATCCGGAACTTTGTCACCCAAGCTCTGGCCAGCGAGGATCTCGTGATCAGCGGCACTGGTAGCCATACGCGGGCCTGGACATATGTGAAGGACATGGTGGCGGGCGTCGTGGCAGCAGTATCGGTTCCGGCCGCGGTCGGCGACCATTTCAACATCGGAAACCCACAAGCGACCATCAGTGTCGCCGATCTGGCATCAATGATTGTCGACGAGGCCGGTTCTTCAAGCGCCATCGCACACACCGTCGGAGACGAGGCAGACGTAGTCTCCCGGTCACCCCGAATAGACAAGGCGCAAGAGGTTCTCGGCTTCGAACCCCAGGTGGGACTCGCCGAGGGGATTCGGCTTACCGTCGACTATTATCGCGCGCAACTATCATGATCCCGCTCGTCAAACCAGAGATCAGCGATGACGATGTGGCCAGTGTCACTGAGGTTCTCATGTCGGGCCAGTTGGTCCAGGGCCCGCAAGTGGAGGCGTTCGAGCAGGAACTCGCCCATCTGAGCGGTACACGGCATGCGGTCGTGCTGGACAACGGCACAGCGGCTCTTGTCGCTTCCCTGCTCGCTACCGGTGTAACACCTGGGTCGCATGTGATCGTTCCGGGGTACTCGTGGATCGCGACCGCGAACGCAGTGAGCTTGGTGGGAGCCACGCCCGTCTTTGTCGATATCGATACCGGCACCCATGCCATCGACGTCGAGTTGCTGGCTGAATGCTGCAAGAACATGGTGGCCGGCGGTGAAATCCCCATGGCCATAGTGCCCGTCCATCCGTTCGGCTATGTCGCGGACATGATCGCGATCGAAGAGATCGCAGCTCGGTTCGAGATAGGGATCATTGAGGACGCTGCTTGTGCCTTGGGGGCCACCCTAGAGGGGCGACCCGCTGGTTCGATCGGCCAAATGGGCATATTCTCATTCCACCCGAGGAAGGTGATAACGACCGGGGAAGGGGGCGCCCTAGTTACCAATGACCCGTCAGCGGCAGCTTTCGCCCGGGCCTACCGGAACCATGGCCAGACCACCAGAGACGGGGTACGGCGCTTCGACGGGCCGGGAGACAACCGACGAATGACCGACTTCCAAGCCGCGCTGGGCCGCTCACAGTTGCGGCGACTGCCGGCGACCCTCGAGGGTCGCCGATCTGCGCTGAACCGGTATGTCGGAGCGCTCGACGGTGACCTGGTGAAGTTCCAAGAATTCGAGTGGGAGCGTACTGCGGCCCAATCGGCGGTAGCTACGCTCGACGAGCGAATCGACCGGGACCGGTTCATTGGCGAGTTGAGACGTCGGGGTGTCGAAACGTCAGTGGGGACTATCGACATGACGACGGCCGAGCACTTCAAGGGCTTGGACGGCAGGTGGAGCCCACCCTGCGATGTAACCAGGGACGTGGCGGCTCGCTCCATTAGCCTGCCCCTCTGGTCTCAGATCTCATCGGATACGTGTGGGGAGGTCATCAGCAACGTGTTGCAGGTCCTCGACGAGGCCGAGACGAACGGATGCATACGTGACTGAGCCCGCGGGGAGCCAACCCGATCTGCCCACGTGGCATCATCTCCCGCAGAATCCCTACAACCCACATGCCTGGATCTTGGGTGAACCCAGCATCGGGCCGGGTTGTTGGATAGGTGCCTTTTGTGTCATCGATGGAAGCGGCGGCCTGAGCATAGGCACTGGCTGTGACATCTCGGCCGGCGCCCAGATCTACTCCCACTCAACCGTTCGACGAGTGGTGAGCGAGCAACGCCTCAACATTGATCGAGCGCGGACCACCGTCGGAGACTATGTGCATGTCGGCGCCGGGGCGGTCGTTCTCATGGGCGCCACCATCGGTGACCATTGTGTGATCGGCGCCGGGGCCGTAGTCCAGGAACACAGTGTCATCCCGGCCTGGTCGGTCGTGGTCGGCGCCGAGCGCGTGCTACCCGACGCGGCACGGAAATTCGTTCAGCAGCCGATACCCCAAGAGAATGATCGAAGGACCGTTCAAGATGATCCGAGAACGTCCTAAGGCGTCCTGGCCGCTGCCCGTATGAGCTCGAGCACCCGGTGAGGGGCAAGGACTCCTCTGATCTCAGCCTCGGCATCCTGTCGCCCGGCGATGATTTCGAGAAAGTGATCGAGTTGAGCGACCAGGGGCTCCTTTGCCGGTGGTATGAGGGGAATCTCCATGACCGTCTGCTGTCGATACCCGCCGCCTCCCTCCCCGACCAGAGCGTTTCCGATATGTCGATACACCACAAGATCGTTGCGGAGCAAGTCAGCCTCGACGCTCCGGTCCAGCTCGGCGAAGGTGGCTGAGCGGACCTTTCGCTGAGCGATTCGACTTGCCGAGAGGGAGGCGACGAGGCCCGACCCAAAGGACAGCTGAGCCTCGGCGAGGTCCTCGGCGCCAGGCTCTGAGGATGGATGAGCCGATGACAGGACTGAACTGACACGAACCGGGTCGTCACCTCCTAGGCGTAGGGCGAGATCAATATCGTGGATCAACAGGTCGCTGGCCACTCCGGTCCTTATCCGCTCAACATAAGGGGAGTGGCGCACCACGGACAGATGGACCGTGTCCGTGGCGATCCTCAAGGCCTCACACAAGACAGGATTGAACCGCTCGACGAAGCCACAGCTCACCGGTACACCGGCATCGTGAGCTGCGTTCAAAACCTTGGTCGTCTCAGCGAGCTCTTCGGATATGGGCTTCTCGATGAGTACCGGCGTGCCTTCGCCGATCGCTCGCATCGCCCAGCTCATATGGCTCGGCGTCGGACTCGCCACCACCAGACAGTCGCAGGTCGGGAACTCATCGCAGTGTTCGTATGGCTCGCCACCAAACTCTGCAGCCAGTTTGGCCGCTCGCACTCGATCTGTGTCAATTATCGAACCGAGCCTGGTGTGGGGGTGGCTGGAGAGCACACGCGCATGAAGCGCTCCCATCGAGCCGGCACCGACCAGTGCAAAAACGAGCCTGGTCACGAGGCAATTGAGCTGAGAAGCACCATGGAGCGCGAGCCTAGCCTCGGTTGGTCATAGCGGCGTCTGATCGGTGGTTGCGCGTCCGCGGAAAAGCCCCTCTGGTCTGGGAGGATACGGGTTCTTGAGATCCGTATTTCCAAACCAGGAGCGGCTCTGTGGAGGTGCAGGTCAGCAGGTCGGTTTCGACGCCGGTGGCGACCACGAAGGGTGATCACCGCACGCGTCGCTTCGCCTCCGAGCGAACCGCCTCATACCATGCCTGCACAAGGCCGCGGCCCTCCGGCCACAACGGACCACGAGTTCATGGCAGCATGGCCCCGATCGTGAAGCGACTGACACAGCGAGGTGGTGCAGGAGTGGCCAATCGGGACCCAGCGGAGTTCGCACAAGCGGATCTTGAGCTGGCGGCCACCCTCGACTCGCTGTCGGGGGCGGACAACTATCTGGCCCTGCTCGCCGAGCTGATCTCTCCCCATCTCGGCGCGCGGGTGCTTGAGATCGGTGCGGGCCACGGGGACCTGACCGGGCTGCTGGCCGGCCCGGACCGCCACGTGATCGCCACCGACCTCTCCCCCACTTGCATCGACGCGCTCGGCGAGCGTTTCGCCACCGACGACCATGTATCGGTCCTCGCTCTCGATGCGGGCTCCGAGGCCGACCTGCGTGCGCTTCCACCCGTCGACTCCGCCCTGATGGTCAACGTGCTCGAGCACATCCACGAGGATGAGAACCTGCTCAGACGCCTCGGGACGCTCGTCGGCGCGGACGGGCGGGTGGTGGTCTTCGTCCCGGCCTTCGAAGCCTTGTACGGACCATTCGACCACTCGATAGGTCACTTCCGCCGCTACCGGGTCGCGGGAATGCGAACCCTGATGTCCGATGCAGGACTCGAACCTGAGCTCGTGCGCTATGTCAATGCGCCCGGGTTCTTCGCGTGGCTGCTCACCGTCCGGCTGCTGGGCCAGAACCCGACCGGCTCGAAGCTGGTCGGCGTGTACGACCGGCTCGTGATCCCGATCGTCGCCGCCGTCGAAAGCCGCTGGTCGCCTCCTTTCGGCCAGTCGATCCTGGCCGTCGGTCGGGCCCGCTGACCCGCGCCTCGAGCCCTCGACGTGCCACAGGACATCGTTGGTGCATAACGTGGCGGTCCATGGACATTGGATGGGTGACCATGGGCGACCGTTTGCGGGACCCGATCACGGGCCAGCTCCTCAGCCAAGCTGCGCGCCATCGCATGGTGGTCGAGGCGGCGGTCAAAGCCGAGGAGCTCGGCTACTGGTGCGTCGCGGTGGGTGAGCACCACTTCTGTGACTACATCATCTCATCGCCCCCGGTGCTCCTCGCGGCGATCGGCGAGCGGACCGAACGGATCCGCCTCTCCACCGCCGTCACCTTGGGCACCAACAACGATCCCATTCGGCTGGCCGAGGATTACGCGACCCTCGACGTGCTCACCGGTGGTCGGGTGGAACCGGTGCTGGGGCGAGGCAACTTGTATGAGCACACGTTCACCGCGTTCGGCCAGGACGCCGACCTCTCACGGGAGATGTTCGCCGAACGGGTAGCGCTGCTGAAGCTGGTCCTCGAGAACGAGCAGGTGGACTGGAGCGGCCAGACCCGCCCGCCGTTTCGCAACTTCACCACCCAACCCCGTCCGCTCCAACAACCGATGCCGCTCTGGATCGGTGGCGGCAGTTCAAACGATGCGGCCGACCTGGCCGCGGACCTGGGCGCAGGTTTGATGCTGCCCGGCGTCTTCGGCCGGCCCCAACAATTCGTACCGATCGTGAATCACTATCGGGAGCGGTGGGGAGCTCATGGTCATGATCCCGCGGGTTGTCGAGTCGGAACCATCGCTCACACCAACGTCGGTACCGATGGGGCGGCGACCCGGGCGACGATGAAGGAGCGCATGACGGCCTACATGGCTTGGGTCAAGGACCTCGTAGCCATCTCGTCACCTCGCTGGGGCACGGATTTCGTTCCCGAGTTCAACTTCGACAAGCTCATCACCGTCGGCCCGACCGTCTGTGGATCGGTCGACGAGGTCACCGACCGCATCGGATCGTTCCGCGACCTGCTGGGCCTCGATGTGATGACGGTCATGATGGACCAGGGCGGGATGCCCCCCGAGGAGTTGACCGACATGATGGAGCTGTTCGCCACCGACGTGATGCCCGAGCTCTGAGCTCGTCCCCCGACGAGGCAGATTTCTCGGTTGCGAGCTACTTTCCGGCCTTGTTGACCGGATGGACACCGGGGACATCTGCTCCGTCACGGGCGATCACCAAGGCGAGGACCTCCATGACCACTCGCGAGGGAGCCGAGGGAAGGCCGCGGCGGCGACGCACCAGGCCGACCGACCGACCCGTCAGGCCCCGCATGGCGATGCGTTTCCAGTGCCCTCCTGGATCGAGCCAACCGGGCGCGGCGCTCGAGGGCAGCACTGCAGCGCCGTAGCCCTGGAAGGCCAGCGAGGCCACGAGACGCATCCCGTCGATCTCGGCCTTGGGACGCAGCTCCAGACCCAGGCGCGCCGCCTCGGCGTCGAGCTCATCACGAAAGGTCGTGCCCTGCGTAGCCAGGACAAGCTTGTGTTCGACGATGTCGGACAGCTCGACCTCATCGAACTCGGCGAGGGGGTGATCCAGCGGGGCCACAACCATGTGTTCCTCGACAAACAGGAGCTCCTCGACCAGGTCGGGTTCCCGGGTCGGGAGATTCACGACCGCACTCTCCAGCTCGCCGGAAAGGACCTGGGGGACCAGCGATGTGGTGGTCGCATCGACAACGAGCAGCCTCACCTTGGGGTAGGCCTCCTCCAATGCGTCGAGCAGGGGCGGCAACAACCACCGAGCGGTCGTGCCGATCACCCCCAGCCGGGAAGAACCGGCCACCTCGTCTCGCATCGACAGGACGTCAGCTTCCAACGCGTCGAGCTCGCCCAGCACTCGCCGGGCGCGCGACACCACCAGCGCCCCTTCCTCGGTCATACCCGACGCGCCGCGATCCACCAGGATCACGCCGAGCTCGCGCTCGAGGCGAGCGACGTGGGTCGAGATATTGGACTGCACCGTGTGAAGGGCGCGGGCCGCCGCGGAGAAGCTGCCATGGTCCGCTACCGCGATCAGGGCTGAGAGTTGTCGAATGTCCATCGCGACCCATGATGGCAGGTATCCGGATAAACTGTTGGACAGATCGACACTCGTGTTGAATACTCACGAGTAACAGATCGAGCACGCCCATGTCCCCCTTTGGGCGCTCGAACGTCACGGATCGACCGGTTATCCCCCTTTCCGGTCTCCGTTTGACGAATGAAGGGACTGGCCTCCCCCCTTTGGCCAGTCCCTTCGCTGTTTTTACGGCCCGACTACCTCCGCCCTTCGTGCAGCAGCCGGGCGCATCGGGTGGGTAACCCTTGGCGGTATCCCGAGGTCCTATGGGTCGCAGCCATAGGATGCGGTGCTCAATACCGGTTGTCGGTCCCGCGTCCCGCAGGGCTTGAATCCCCCTCGCCACAGAACCGTCCTAGCCCCCTCCCCCACAGACGTCGCCCCAGTGAACTTTCCTCCATCCCGTCCATCACCGTTCTCCGTCGGCTTGCGCGCCAAGGTCGGTGGAACCCTGCGGGCCGCAGTCGAAGATTTCGATGGACAGCGAGCCGTCGTCGCCGAGACCTGGGTGGACGAGCGGCGGGGGGCGTTGAGCGTGGCGGACGGCGACACGCTGAGCACCGCGGCGAAGTTGGCCCTCGACGAGAAACTGCCGCTCGTCGCGTTTCTCGAGTCGACCGGCGCTGAAACGGCAGCGGGGGTGGCCGCCGTCGACGGTTGGGGACGAGCCGCCCGCCGACTGGTGGCCTGCTCGGGGGTCGTGCCGATCATCGTGGTCGTGACCGGACCGACGGTCGCCGGGCCGGCATTGCTGCTCGGTCTCGCCGATCAGGTCATCATGACCGACGACGCCTATGCGTTTGTCAGCGGGCCTCAGATGGTGCGCGAGTTCACCGGAGAGTCGGTCACCGCCCAGAGCCTTGGTGGGGTGGGGGTGCACCAACGCAGCACCGGAACCGCATCGTTGGTCGTCGCGGACCGCGCGGCGGGACGGGACGCAGCCGGGGTGCTGCTCAGCTATCTGCCCGCCCACACCGATGAGGAACCGCACCTCTGGCCCTGTGACGATCCCGTCGACCGGCCGACGACCGAGGCCGGCGACCTGCTCCCGCTCAGTGCGACAGGCAGCTATGACGTGCGCCATGTGATCGGTGAGATCGTCGACGACGGCGAGCTGGTCGAGCTGAGAGCCCCCTGGGCGCCCAATCTCGTCACGATGTTGGCGATGATCGGGGGCCGACCGGTCGGCGTGATCGCCAACCAGCCTCAGTCGGTCGCCGGCACCCTGGACATCCCCGCCTCCCAGAAAGGCGCCCGGTTCGTCGCGTTCTGCGACTCGTTCAATCTCCCCCTGATCACCTTCGTGGACACCCCCGGGTTCTATCCGGGCAAGGATCTCGAATGGCGGGGCATGATCCGCCACGGCGCTCAGCTCGCCTTCGCCTACGCCCAGGCCACGGTGCCTCGCATCTGTGTCACCCTCCGCAAGTCCTACGGCGGCGCGTACATCGTCATGGACTCGAGGTCGATGGGCAACGACCTTCAGCTGGCCTGGCCGGGGGCGGAGATCGCCGTCATGGGCGCCAAGGGCGCCGTGGGGATTCTCCATCGACGGGAGACCCCGGAGGCTCGGCTGGCGCTGGAGGCCGACTATGAGGAACGGTTTCTGAACCCGTACGTCGCGGCGGAGCGAGGCCTGATCGACCGGGTCATCGATCCGGCGGCCACCCGCATCGAGCTCCACCGCGGCCTCGAAGTCTTGGCCACCAAACGTGAGTTCATCCCCACCCGACGCCACGACAATACGCCGCTCTGAACCCTGCTCGGCTTCGGGTTCCGCGGCTGGTATGCCCCCGGGCTCACCACGATCTAAGCTCAGGCCCGCGTCGCCAGAGCGACGTCACGAAGAGGGGCTCGGCACCCGTTGCGACGGAGCCAGGACAATGAGGTCCGTCGAGCCACTCAGGGGGACTAACCGATCCGAAAACCTGGGAGCTGGAGTGGCAGAGAGCGTAACGATCACCGATAACCGCAGTGGCGAGTCGATCGAGATACCGATCGATAACGGTGGTATCTCGGCCCAGACCTTCAACAAATTTATGCCTGGCGTCTGGTTCCTCGACCCTGGTTTCGGGGCTACGGCGTCCACCGAGAGCGCCATCACCGAGCTCGACGGCGAAAACGGCATTTTGCGCTATCGGGGCTACCCGATCGAGCAGCTGGCGGAGCACTCGACCTATCTCGAAGTGTCGTACCTGCTCCACCACGGCGAGCTACCGACCAAGGCCCAGTACGACGTCTGGGTCGACGAGATCACCCATCACACGTTCATCCATGAGTTCGTGCGCAAGCGGATGATCGAGGGATTCCAGTACGACGCGCACCCGATGGGGATGTTCGTGTCGGCGGTGGGCGCCATGTCCACCTTCTACCCGGAGGCCAAACAGGTCGAAGACCCCGAGGTCCGGATGAAACAGATCATCCGGCTCATCGCCAAGGTGCCGACCGTGGCCGCGGCCGCCTACCGATTCAGCCAGGGCCTACCGTTCACCTACCCGGACAACGCCCTCGACTTCCCCACCAACTTCCTCAACATGATGTGGAAGATCGGGGACGACTTCGAGGTCAACCCGATCCTGGCCAAGGCCATCGACGTGTTGTTGATGCTGCACGCCGACCATGAGCAGAACTGCTCGACCACCGCGATGCGGGTCGTGGGCAGCTCCCATTCCGATCCTTACTCGGCCACCGCGGCCGCGGCCGCAGGCTTGTACGGACCCCGCCACGGGGGCGCGAACGAGGCCGTGGTCCGGATGCTCACCGAGATCGGCTCGATCGACAATGTCGAGAGCTTCGTCGCTGGGGTCAAGGCCGGCGAACGTCGCTTGATGGGGTTTGGACACCGGGTCTACAAGAACTACGACCCGCGGGCCACGATCGTGAAGAACACCGCCTACGAGGTGTTCAAGATCACCGGCACCAATCCCCTGCTCGACGTGGCCCTCAAGCTGGAGGAGGTGGCGTTGAGCGATGAGTACTTCGTCAGCCGCCGCCTCTACCCGAACGTAGATTTCTATTCGGGCCTGATCTACCAGGCGATGGGCTTTCCCATCGACTTCTTCGTCGTCATGTTCGCCATCCCACGCACGGCGGGATGGTTGGCTCACTGGGATGAGATGCTGGCCCAGGGCCAGCGCATCGCCCGCCCGCGCCAGGTGTACACCGGTCTGGGCTCACGGGACTATGTCGCCATGAGCGAACGCGGCTGACCCCAGCTTCACCAGGCTGACCAGCACCAACACTAGAACGGGGCCGAGGGAGCCAAGCTTCAGCTTGGCGCTCTCGGCCCTCGGGCTGATCAGCCGGCCACGTCGACGAGGATCTTGCCCACGTTGGCATTGGTTTCCATGTACCGGTGAGCCTGCGCCATGGTCTCCAACCGATAGCGACTGTCGATCACCGGCTGGAGTCGGCCCTGATCGAACAAGGGAACCAGGTCGCGGGCAAACCGATTGGTGACCGCGATCTTCTCCTCGATCGGGCGGGCCCGAAGCACGGTGCCGATCAGCTTGGCCCGCTTGCCCAGCATCAACCCGAGCGGGATCTCGGGGCTGGCCGGGTTCATCACCCCGACCTGGACGATGGTGCCGGTGACCCGAATCGATTTCAGGTTCTTGGCGAGATAGTCCCCGCCGATGACATCGAGCACCACATCCACCCCGGCTCCGTCGGTGGCCGCCAGCGCCGCCTCGACAAAGTCTTCACTCGCATAGTCGACCGCCACGTCGGCGCCCAGGGCTCGGCACCGGTCGAGCTTGCCGGCCGAGGCGGTGACCACAATGCGGGCTCCCATCGCCTTGGCGATCTGGATCGCGGCCGTGCCCACGCCCGACGCACCGGCGTGCACCAACGCGGTACGGCCGGTGGTGAGCCCGCCCTGGAGCACCATGGCGTCATAGGCGGTGATGAAGACCTCGGGAAGCGCGGCCGCATCCTCCACCCGAACCGTCGAGGGGACCCGGACCGCCTGGCGGGCGTGGGTGACGAGCTTCTCGGCGTACGCCCCACCCCCGACGATCCCCATGACCTCGTCGCCGATCTGATGCTCGCCAACCCGCTCACCGACCGCCTCGACCACACCGGAGAACTCCATGCCGGGAATCTCGTGGGTCATCTTCGGGCCGGGATACATACCGCGGCGTTGTAACAGGTCCGCCCGGTTGAGCGCGGTCGCGGTGACCGTGACCAGGATCTCCTCCTCCCCCACCGCCGGGTCCGGCACCTCCTGGATCTGGAGCACTTCGGGCTCCCCGTATTCTTCGAGCACCACTGCACGCACCGACGAACTCCTCTGGCCGACAACCGACGGTGAGATCCTAAGAGTCCGAGCGGATCGGGAGCCACAGGATCTGACCGGGCCGAAGGGGCCGCTATACCGTGAGCGGATGGATTACCGGTTGCCCGATGACGTGGCCGCGCTCAAAGAACAGGCCCACCAGGTCGCGGTCGCAGCTGCGGAACAGCGCGATATCCGCGAGGACGCGTGGATCGTGGGCCACAGCGCCGAGTTCTCGCGCCAGCTCGGTGAGCTGGGCTGGATCGGCATGACCTGGCCCACCGAGTTCGGTGGTGGCGGCCACAGCGCGCTGGAACGCTTTGTGGTCGTCGAGGAGCTGATCTCCAACGGGGCGCCGATGGCCAGTTCGTGGATGGCCGACCGCCAGATCGGGCCGAGCCTGATCCAGTACGGCACCCCGGAACAACAGGCCCGCCACCTGCCCGAGATCATCAAGGGCACGTCGATGTGGAGCATCGGCATGAGTGAACCGGATGCGGGATCCGATGTCGCCGCGGTGCGCACCACCGCGGTGTTGGACGGCGACGAATGGATCATCAACGGTCAGAAGATCTGGACCTCGGGCGCGGCCGACGCCGGCTGGATCTATCTCGTGGCTCGCACCGACCCCGACGCCCCGCCCCACGCGGGGCTCTCCGACCTGATCGTCGACCTGACATCACCGGGGATCGACATCGTGCCCATCGTCGATGTCACCGACACCAGACATTTCTGCGAGGTGTACTTCACCGACGTACGGGTCCCGGTGGCCAACCTCATCGGGACGGTGAACAACAGCTTCAAACAGGTCATGCGCCAGATGGAACACGAGCGCGGCGGGATCGACCGTCTGGTGTCCAACCGGGCCCTGTACCTCGACACGCTCGAACGGTTCGATCGGGGTGACCCGATCCACCGCCAGACGGTGGCGCGGTTCGAGTCCATCTACACCATCGCCCGACACATGATCCTGCGCGAGGTCCTGGGCCAGGCCCCCAAGGGCTGGTCGGCCATCACCAAGACGCTCGCCACCGAGTTCGAGGTCGAAGTGGCCAACTGGTGCGCCGAGGTGGCGGGCCCGGAGGCCATGTTGGCGAACCGGATCTCCCGGGCGGTCATGTACGCACCGGGGTACACCATCCAAGGCGGAACCACCCAGATCCTGCGCAACATCATGGGCGAACGCGTCCTCGGTCTACCGCGAGAGCCCCGGGTCACCTGATTGCGCCCAAACCGACCAGCCCGAGCCGCGGCGGGGGGACTACGTTGCCGATGTGGCGTACGACTATGAAACTCTGAGTGTCGAGACCGATGGCGCAGCCATGTGGGTGACGATCGACAATCCGCCGATCAACCTCATGACCCGCCAGCTGTTTCGGGATCTGGCCAAGTTCTCGGCCGAGGTCGAAGTCGATGACTCGGTGCTGGCGGTGGTACTGCAAAGCGCCAACCCCGAGTTCTTCATCGCCCACTTCGATGTCACCGAGATCCTCGGCTTTCCCGTCGACGGCGACGCGGAGCGGGCCAGCGAGCTGAGCGGGTTCCACCGGATGTGCGAGGCATTTCGCACCATGCCCAAGACCACGATCGCCAAGATCGCCGGGCGGGTCGGCGGCGGCGGCAGCGAGCTGGCCATGTCGTGTGACATGCGTTTCGCGGCCCAGGGCCAGGCGGTCGTCAACCAGATGGAGGTGCCGATCGGGATCCTGCCCGGGGGTACCGGCACCCAACGCCTCCCCCGCCTGGTGGGCCGAGGCCGAGCGCTCGAGATCATTCTGGGCGGGGTCGACCTCGACGCCGAAACCGGTGAGCGGTGGGGATATTTCAACCGGGCGCTGGAGCCCGACAAGCTCGACAGTCATGTCGACGGCCTGGCCCGGCGGATCGCTTCGTTCCCGCCGGACGCGGTGCGATTGGCCAAACAGGCCACGCTGGGCGCCGAGGCCGATCCCACCGAAGGAATGCTCGACGAGGCGTTCCTATTCCAGAAACTGTTGCGTACGCCCGAGGCCCGCCCGGCCATGGAATCGTTCTTGGCCTTGGGCGGCCAAACTCGCGAAGGTGAGCTGCGCGTCGGCGAACTGAACGCCGAGGTGGCCGAGAACCGGTAGACGCTCGTCCCGCCGGACCGCCCTCCAACAGGGGCCGGTCCACCCGCGGCGAAGAGGATTTCTTGAGGCCCGACCACAAAGCCGGGGGCCGGAGGACTACTGTCCGATTCTACCGTGGAGCCATATCGTCCGAGGTGCCTTCGTTATCTTTCGAGCCATCACCTTTCGACCGGCGTGGCCCGGCGGGACCATATTGGAATCTGACAGGAGAATCCGTTGAGTACCACCAAGGCGTGGCGACTGCTGGCGGCATTGTTCGCATTTGCACTGCTCGCAGCCGCATGCACCAGTGCCACCGATGACGACGAAGCGGCGGACGAGCAAACCGAAGCCCCCGCAGAGGACGACTCCGAAGGCTCCGACGCCCCGGCCGATGAAGCCGATGACGAAGAGGACGACGGCGAAGAAGACGTCACCCTGAGCCAGGGCGGCAGCACCCTCGACGTGGTCAAGGAGCGCGGGAGCGTCGTCTGTGGCAGCAACGACACCCTGCCGGGCTTCGGGTTCACCGACGCCGACGGTGAGGTCACCGGCTTCGACGCCGATTACTGCCGGGTGGTCGCCGCCGCCATACTGGGCGATGCCAGCGCTGTCGAGTTCGTACCGCTCGAAGCCGCACAGCGCTTCACCGCCCTCCAGTCGGGCGAGGTGGACCTGCTGATCCGCAACACCACTTGGACCGCCACCCGCGACGGAGCCGAGGGTGCAACCTTCCTGAACACCACCTTCTATGACGGTCAGGCCATGATGGTCCGGGCCGATAGCGGGATCACCGCCTTCGACGGCTTGGCCGATGCCGCCATCTGTGTGTTGTCCGGGACGACCACCGAGCTGAACCTGGCGTCGCACATGGGCGCCCAGGGCATTCCGTTCGAGCCGCTCACCTTCGACAGCAACGACACCTTGCGCCCCGCCTTCGAAGAGGGCCAGTGCGAGGGTTGGACTTCCGACGCCAGCCAGCTGGCCTCATTCAAGGCCAGCATCGAGGAAGCCGGCGGCGATGAGCTGACCATCCTGGAGACCATCATCTCCAAGGAGCCACTCGGCCCCGTGGTCGCCGACGGCGACTCCCAGTGGGCCCAGGCCGTGGAATGGGCTGTGATGGCCACGATCCAGGCCGAGGAGTTCGGCCTCGACTCGGGCAATATCGCCAGCTACAGCGGCGAGAACCCTGAGATCCTGCGCTTCACCGGCCAGGAGGACGGCTTCGATGCCGGTCTGGGACTTCCCTCGGACTTCGCGCTGCAGGCCGTTAGCCAGGTCGGCAACTACGCCGAGATCTACGAAGAGCACATCACCCCCATCGGTCTTCCCCGCAGTGTCAACTCGCTGTGGAGCGAGGGTGGCCTGCTCTACGTCCCGCCCTACCGCTAGAGCAACGGTTCACGAACAGATTCGCGAGCCAACCGTTCGAAACGTCGGGGCCGACCGGTTTGACCGGTCGGCCCCGTTACGATTTTCGGCCCTTGCGGAGCATGGTCGGAAAAGATGCCAACATGGCTGAGGACCTGAACCTGTAGGCCATGGACGACAAGGGGGCTGATGGTGCACGACGTGGGCGGAATTCCAGGAGGGGCGCGCCGGTGACCGCGACCACGACGGTACGGTCCAGCCCGCGCCCGGCTCCCTGGCGAGATGTTCGGGTCCTGCGCTTCGTGGCCCAGCTCACCGCGCTGATCGTGACCTATCTCGTGGTGCGTTTCCTGTGGAGCAACTTCGTCGCCAACACCGACGAGAAGAACATCGACCGTGACTTCGGGTTCTTGGAGCAGCCGGCCAACTTCAATATCCAGGGCTCGTCGTTCGACCGTTCCAACTCGGTCCGCGAGGCGATCGGTGTCGGTATCAAGAACACGTTCGCCTCAGTGATCGTCGGGGCCCCGCTGGCCCTGGTGCTCGGCACCCTGATCGGCATCGCCCGGCTATCGAAGAACTGGCTGCTCGCCAAGATCTCGGCGGTCTTTGTCGAGCTGGTGCGCAACACCCCACCCCTGATCGTCATCTTCGTGGTCAACTTCGCGCTCGTGCTGCGCCTCCCGGTGGTGGCCGACGCCTGGACCCCGGGCGGCGTGTTCGTCGTATCGAACTTCCGGCTCGCCGGGCCCTCCATCGCCACCCACGCCAATGCGGGTCTGTTCAACATCGTGCTGGTGCTGGCCGGTCTGGTCGCATTGGCGGTCGCCGTGTTCCGGACCCGGTTCTCGGACCGAACCGGCGAGCCCCACCGGCGGGTGCTGTGGGCCGGCGGAACGTTCCTCGCCATCAGCGCCGTGGCCTATGTGGCGCTCGGCGGACCCCACTCGGTGTCATTGCCCCGCATCGACGGGCGCAAGGTCAGCGGCGGGTTCGGCACGCTGGCGCCCTATGTCGCGCTGACCGGGGCGCTGACGGTGTACACCGCCAGCCATATCGCGGAGATCGTGCGGGGGTCGATCCTCGCGGTACCCGGCGGCCAGTCCGAAGCGGCCGAGGCCGTGGCCCTCAATGGTTTCCAACGCTATCGCTATGTCGTGTTGCCCCAGGCCTTCCGGATCGCCATCCCCCCGGTGATCAACCAGTTCCTCAACTACACAAAGAACACCTCGCTGGCACTGGCGGTCGCCTACGCCGAGATCACCTTCATCATGGTGACCGTGATCGGTAATGGTCAGCCCGCCACCCAGAACATCGTGGTGCTGATGGGGACCTACCTGTTGTTCTCGTTGAGCATCTCGGTGTTATTGAACATCGTCAACCGACGGCTCCAACTGGTGGGGAGATAGACCATGAGTGATCTCGGCACCGGCCTATCGGTCCAACCGCCAGGGCTGGACGCGCCCATGCCCGTCGTCATCCCGCCATCGCGACCCACCGGACCAAAGCCCACCCCGTTGGAATGGGTAAAAACCAACCTGTTCTCGGGTATCGGCAACTCGCTCACCACCGTGGTGGTCGGCCTGTTCGTGGCTCAGATCTTCATCATCAACCTCCTCGAGCTGACGCGAGGGAACCTGACCTGGGGCATGCTCAGTGGTTGGCTGATCAGCAACGACTACGAAATCCTGCGGGACAACCTTCGCCTGTGGATGGTGGGCAACTACCCGCGCGATGAGCTGTGGCGCCCGGTGGTGGCCGGATGGTTGGCGGTGGCAACCATCGGCGTGGTCTCCGGCGTCCTGTTCCGCAATGCGCAGCAGACCGCGATGCAAGCCGGGACCGAACAGTCCACCAGCCGACCGACCGACATGATTCGGCGCTTCTGGCCCCTCCTGTTGTTGATCGGCATTTTCCTGTCGTTGACCCGCACGATCACCCCTCTACTGATCACCATCGCCGGTGTGGCGTTGCTGATGGGTGGACGGTTGGCCGGCAAGGCCCTCCCCGCGCCGATACGGGCGTACCTATGGTTCATGGTGCTGTTCGGCCTCGGCGGCTACATGGCCATCATGACCGGTGAGCCGACCATGATCCTTGCGGTGCTGTCCGCCGCGCTCGCCTGGAGCTTGGCATTGCGCTTCGCGCCGGCCGAGCTCGCCGCGATACCGCGAACGGTTCTCACCCTGGTGGGCGGCATCATCGTCATCCGCCTGGGCCAGCTCGTCGGGTTCGGCCGGTTCATCGAGGACCTACCCCGCGACGTACTCGACATCTTCGGTGCGTCGACCGGGTTGGCCATTCACCCGATGGCCGTACTGGTGATCTCCGTGGGCATCCTCGCCGCCGTCACCGCGCAGGCGTACCGCAGCGCCGCGACCGGTGCCTCACTCGCCCGGTTCTCGCTCGGGCTGATCGCCGCCGGCGTGGCCTTTCTCGTCGGGCGGTACTTCGGCGATCTGCTCAATACCCGAACCGAGATCGGTGTCGGTGGTGCCGGCTGGGACGACTGGGGCGGGCTGCATCTGAACCTGCTCGTCGCCGTGGTCGGCATCGTGGTGGCCTTCCCCTTCGGTCTGCTGTTGGCCCTCGGCCGCCGAGCGACCAAGGACCGATCCGATCCCCGGTCCACGACCCTGTTCGCCATCGGTGGTGCGGTCGTCGGCGCCATCGTGGTCACGATCTTCTTTGGCACCGCGGCGGCCGTGAGACCGCTCGGCCTGATCGATCTGCCGTTCCCTACCGTCGTCGGAGCCATCGCCGGCGCCGCGTTGGGGGCCGCAATCCCGCTCTCGCGACAATCCAGCCTTCCGGTGTTCTGGGGTATATCGGTAACGCTCATCGAGTTCATTCGAGGGGTGCCCTTGATCACCCTGTTGTTCTTCGGTGACAAGATGTTGCGATTCCTGTTCCCCAAAGGGTGGGAGCCGCCCAGCACGGTGAGCCGAGCCATGATCGTGGTCACCATGTTCTCCGCCGCCTATATCGCCGAGATCGTACGCGGCGGGCTCCAGGCCGTGTCCAAGGGTCAGATCGAAGCGGCGCAGGCGGTCGGGCTGCCCGCCCCCAAGGTGTTGCGGCTGATCGTGTTGCCCCAGGCGCTGAGAGCGGTGATCCCGGCCATGGTCGGCCAGGCGATCAGCCTCTGGAAGGACACCTCTTTGCTCAGCTTCATCAGCCTGCTCGAGATTCTCAAAGTCTCCGAGATCGCGAACGCTCAGCCGGACTTCCGGGGTAGTTCGTTGAGCGATCTCACCCTCGTCTTCGTAGCCGTGATCTTTGCCCTGATCTCGTTGACCATGTCCAAGGAAAGTCAGCGACTCGAAACCAAACTTTCTGTCGGGAGAGCGCAACGATGACCGATTCCACCGTCGAGAACACCGGCACGGCGTTCGCCGATGCCACCCAGACCGCGGGGTCCGGTGACGTCATCATCCGGTTGGAGAAGGTGGACAAGTACTTTGGTGACTTTCAGGCGCTGAAAAACATCAATATGCGCGTGGGCCGCCAAGAGGTTGTCGTGGTGATCGGGCCGTCCGGCTCGGGCAAGTCCACGCTCATCCGCACCATCAACCGGCTGGAGAAACACGACAGCGGGATCATCGAGGTGGACGGCATCGTCCTCTCCGACGATCTGAAGAACATCCAAGAGATTCGCCGCGAGACCGGCATGGTGTTCCAGAGCTTCAACCTGTTCCCCCATCTGACGATCATGGAGAACATCACGCTGGCCCCCCGCCAGGTGCGCAAGCTGCCCAAGGCCAAGGCGGAAGCCGAGGCCATGGACCTGCTTGTGCGGGTGAAGATCCCCGAACAGGCCCACAAGTACCCCGGTCAGCTTTCGGGTGGACAGCAACAACGAGTGGCGATCGCCCGGGCCCTGGCCATGAATCCCAAGGTGATGTTGTTCGACGAGCCCACTTCGGCCCTCGACCCGGAGATGATCGCCGAAGTGCTCGATGCCATAAAGGAACTGGCGAGCGAGGGTATGACCATGATCGTGGTCACCCACGAGATGGGATTCGCCCGAGAGGTCGCCGACCGGGTGGTGTTCATGGCCGACGGGGAGATCGTCGAGGTGGGCACCCCCGAACACTTCTTCACGACCCCCGAAGAAGCCCGCACCAAGCTGTTCCTCTCCCAGATCCTCTGATCGCCCAAAAAGGCGGGGGGCCTTTCGCAAAGGTCTCGGTCATGAGGTTCGCGGGCGCCGGTTCCCGACGCTGACCAGGTCCTATGGCTGCTGGCCAGCGATCGAATCGGTGGATCTACCCCTGGCGCGTGTGGGTCCGAGAGGCCATTGGGTGTACCAAGTAGGCCCGAAAGGACCCAAAATTCGCCCTTGCTGATCGCTGGTGTCGATAACTAACATCTGCCATACCGTTCGTGCGGGTGGCGAACGCAAGGAGATGAACACAACACGTCAGAACAGAGCGGCGACAACGACGTCGCCTACCGATGGTCGACAATGTCGGCCAGATAGGGGACATGATGGCCATTACCAGCAACCGAGTACCCGACATCTACACCGCCTGTGATGCATTGGAGCACTCCCACTCGCCGACGGGGTTCCAGGCGGAGAGCTGGCGCTGGCAGGTCTCGCGAGAACTTGAGACCGTGTGCCAGTCGCTTGAGATCCAAGGGGCGCAGCTGGAGGGCGAAGGGGGATTGTACTCCCAGGTGCTGGCGGACTCCCCCCACCTGGCGGCGTCTGTCGAACGGCTACGGCGCAGGCACCGTGAGCTCGGCGAACAGCTCAATGCCGCCTTGCACGAGGTGTGCACCGAGTCCCACGCCTACGATCCCGGACGGCTCGAAGCGCTGGAGGCCAAGGTGCACGATGCCCTGTGCCACGCCACAACCTTCCAACGCCATGTCAACGACCTGAACTTCGACGCCTACGAGCTCGATCTGGGCGGACCGGGCTGAGGCTCTTCAGCCGCCGCGAGTTCAAGATCGAGCACGGTCCGTGCCGCCACGTCGTGGAGTTCAACGGTCAGTTCGTCGAAGGTGACGCGCATGGCCCACAGCTCCGGGTCAGTGACGCTACGGTGTCGCCATCTCGCCGCAAGTTTGGTACGCCAGCGCGGAATCGAAGAGTCAAGATGCGAAGCCACCTTCTTGTATGTACCGCGATCCTCGGCAAATCCCACGGCGCTGTATCCCAAGATCAGCCGATGAGCAATGATAGACACTGAAATCTGGTGCCGAGGAGTCGAAAGTCACACAGAGTACCACAGCCCGAACCGGGACCCGGAATGACCGGCCGTCGCCCCGATTGCTTACGGGGTGACGGTCGGAACCGGGTCGAGCGCACCGGGCATTCCGGGCCACGACGGTGGGAACGGACCGCCACAGCCCACACCTTGGCCCGGTCGGTACAGGGCATGCACTTCGTCGATCTCCGTTGCCCCGTCGGGCCCGCGGCGGGTTCGCTCGGTCGTCACGAGCGTGCAGGCGCCCCGTCGAGATCGGGTGCTCCCGGTGTCTTCCACCTCCATACTCTTGGTGGAAAACAGCTCGATGGTGATGCTCGACGAAGTGTAGGTTGGCCAAATCAACACCCCGTAGGGTGTGGTATTGACGATTTGCAGGTCCGGGTGCGGGAACGAAAGTGTGGCCTCGCGGCCGTAGGGATAGCGAGAGATGTAGAGGCTGTGGCTTTGGTATTCACCAAAATCAAGCCCGGCGAAAAAGGCGGCGTTGAACAGCGTTGTGGCGAACTGGCTGATCCCGCCGCCGACGTCTTGGGCGAAGCGTCCTTCGTAGATGACCCCTGCACCCACAAATCCGTCGGCCCTCGAGCGTCGGCCGACGAAGTCATTTACCGAGAACGTCCCGCCGGGCTCGATCACCTGGCCGCGCACGAGGTCGGCGATCCGGTGAATGTTCGTCACCCGTGACTGACCCGCGGCGTGGCGGGTGGTGAACTCTCCCACCACTTCAGTGACCCCCAGACTGCGAGCCCACGCGGCGTCACGGGTCGACGGATAGGGCCGCATGGTCAGCACCACCTCGCCCTGGCCTTCAGTCAGCGCTCGCAAGATCTTGACCCCACTGCCTTCCGCACAGCAGCGTTGCCCAAGGTTCTGGGTGGGTTGCACCTGCACGGTCCCGGCGACCAGGTCGAAGCGGGCGTCATCGCCCAGCTCGGCCATGTCGGCGTACAGGTGCCGGAGATGGCGCTCGACGCGATCGGGATCGCCCTCGAGTCCTGCTCCGGCTCCGTTGGACTCGCCCTGAAACCAGGAACGGAGCACGGCCGGGCTGATGACCCGTTCGTCGCCCTGGAGGACGACCCGAACACCTTGGGCGGTGAGCTCGTTGACCGTATCGACGGAGGCTTGCAGCGATGTGTCATCGGTGATGGTCGGCACGTCCACCAGGGCCGCGGCGCGCACGATGGACTCCGGTAATCCTCGAGTCTCGACCGGTAGTGCGGAGCGAAGCTCATCGATGGCCAGGGACCGCCCGACCACGGCGGGGACGACGACAAGACGCGAGCCATCCAGGCGGGCATGGGGCTCCTGCGCCGGCCACAACAGCGGGGCACCGAGACCGGCCACCGCCCGCTGGAGATCCGCGGCATCGGGAACCTCCACGGCGAGGGGCACCGATGCTGGATCGGACCACCGTCTGATCCACCCGACCACTCGGCCGATAGGTCCCTCCGAACGGCCGATGGCAAACGCCGCGTCGAGGGTGGCAGTGCGGTCGAGCGCCAACCCCAGCCCGGCCGCGTCGGTCATGAGGGGTCCTTCCGGCGTCGTGAGCTCCACGGTGAGGGCATCGAACCGCGGGTCCAGCAAGCTCAATTGGTTCTCGAGCTCCACCTCATCGAAACCGCCGACGGCAATACCGTCCAGCTCGACCCCTCGCACCACCCGATCACGGGACGACCACATGTCGAGAGCGAAGACCGTCACCAGCCCGGCCAGTATGAGGGCCAGTACGCCTCCGGTCCGATGCCGCCACCGCCGATTGCGCCGCCTTCGACGATTGAGGCGCCGGACCGTGATGATCTCGCCACTGCCGAGCGGGCGCGGATCGGTCGGCCCCCGCTCCACCAGAGCTCCGTCATACTCCGTCTCGGTGACGGCAATCTCGCTGGGAGCACTCATGATGGCC
>Ga0316190_10000780_pt1 | contig 22542 bp, 21 predicted proteins | sample Eddworburrow2_MG_FD_204929 | JGI IMG/M metagenome (GOLD analysis project Ga0316190, IMG submission 204929) | Coastal sediment microbial communities from Maine, United States - Eddy worm burrow 2 | ecosystem: Environmental > Aquatic > Marine > Coastal > Sediment | place: USA: Maine | collected... | reverse complement strand
GGTGTTGGACCGCCTGGCGGTCGAGTTGGATCGGGTGCGGATCGACCATGGAAACGAAGCCATCTTCGGTGGCTCCTACGGATGGGCATCAGCGGGCCGTTTCCACCACGCCCAGGGTCAGGTCCACCGATTCCTGAACACGATCGGTGGCTTCGTCCGGTCGCTTCACACCTACAGCAACGGATGCTCCGCGACCCTGCTACCCCATGTCGTCGGCAGTGCCTACGAGGTGCTGCGCCGAGGTACGACGTGGGCCGAGGTGATGGACAACAGCGAGCTCATCGTGGCGTTCGGGGGGATGCCGCTGCGCAACACGTGGGTCAGCCCTGGCGGGTTCACCCGTCACGACGGTCGGGCACTGAGCGATGAGCTCGGACGTCGTCGGGTGGAGATCGCCTCGGTCTCGCCCCTGCGCGACGACACCGAACGGTCCGATTCGACTCGCTGGTACCCGATCGTTCCGGGAACCGATGCGGCGCTGATGGCCGCGCTCGCCCATGTGATCATCGTCGAGAGCCTCGCCGACCAGTCGTTCCTCGCCCGCTATTGCGTTGGGGTCGACCGCTTCATTGCCTATGTGACCGGTGAGATCGATGGTCGACCCAAGGACCCCGAGTGGGCGGAATCGCTCTGCGGGATACCGGCCCGGGAAATCGTCGATCTGGCCCGGCGCATGGCCGGCCACCGCACGATGGTCTCGGTCACCTGGTCGCTCCAACGGGCTCCCCATGGTGAACAGCCGGTGTGGATGGGGATAGCCCTCGCCAGCCTGCTCGGTCAGATCGGCCTGCCGGGCGGCGGCTTCGCGCACGGCTATGGGTCGATGGCCGACAGCGGCGCACCGTGGGCCCGAGGCGGCTTCCCCGCGTTGCCCCAGGGCCCCAACCCCGTTGACCTCTCGATTCCCGTGGCCCGCGTCGCGGACCTGTTCCTGCACCCCGGCGAGCTCTATGACTTCGACGGCGAGCTGCACCTCTATCCCGATATCCGTCTCGCCTACTGGTGTGGCGGCAACCCGTTCCATCATCACCAGGACCTGAATCGACTGCGCCGCGCGGTGCGCCGGCTCGACACCTTTGTGGTGCACGAACCGTTTTGGACTGCCACCGCCCGCCACGCCGACGTGGTCCTCCCGGCCACGACCACCCTGGAGCGCAACGACATCGGTGCCGGTCGAAAGGACAGCCATCTCATAGCCATGCACCGCATCGCTGACCCGGTGGGCGAGTCTCGCCACGACTACGACATCTTCGTCGGTTTGGCCCGACGGCTGGGGGTGGAGCGCGAGTTCACCGAAGGCCGTCAAGAACTGGATTGGCTCCGGAATTTCTACGACTCGTGGCGTCGGGGCCTCGGCGAGGCCGGCGCCGGGGTAGCGGACTTCGACCGCTTCTGGGCGGACGGGAGTGTCGAGGTGCCGGTCGCACCGGGATCCGAGCACGCCAATCTGTTCGCCGAGTTTCGGGCCGACCCCGAGAGATTCGCGCTACGCACGCCGAGCGGCCGGATCGAGTTGTTCTCCGAGACGATCGACGGGTTCGGCTACGACGACTGCCCCGGCCACCCGGTGTGGCTCGAACCACCCGAATGGCTTGGTTCATCGGCCGCGGCTCGGTTTCCCCTTCACCTCATCGCCAATCAGCCCGCATCGCGGCTCCACAGCCAACTGGGCCACGGGCGGGTGAGCGCCGCCTCGGAGGTCGCCGGTCGCGAACCCATTCGGCTGCATCTGACCGACGCCTCATCTCGGGGGATCAGCGACGGTGACATCGTGCGGGTGTTCAATGATCGAGGTGCTGTACTCGCCGGCGCGGTGGTGAGCGACGACGTACGCCCGGGTGTCGTGCACTTGGCCACGGGCGCGGGGTACGACCCCTTGGACCCGAGTGCTGACCACCCGATGTGCGTCCACGGGAACCCAAATGTCCTCATCTCGGACCGGGGCACATCGCGACTCACCCAGGGTTGCAGTGGTCAGCACGCGCTGGTTCAAATCGAGCGGTTCGACGGCGATCCTCCACCGGTTCGAGCCCATGAACCCCCGGAGCTGATCAACGGGTGAGGTAGTCCACGGCGAGCGCCGCCATATCGTGTCTCAGGCCACGGCGAGTGGGGTCAGAGGCGAGATCGCGGGTTTCGTCAGGGTCCTCACCGATGTCGAACAACAGCGGGGCAAGGCCGCCAGGGAAGTGCACATACTTGTGCCGATCGGTGCGCACCATCACGAACTGACGCTCATGCTCGGCGAGGCCGAGCACGTCGCCCCGGCTACCGAAGGGCTGGGTCCGCCAGTCCATCGAGCAGATGACATGGTCCCGCCCCTGGAAGCTCGTTGGGTCGGTACCGTCCAGGTGGGGAACGAGCGAAGACCCCTCGACCGTCCCCGGCTGATCCAGACCGAGCGCCTCGTAGATGGTCGGCGCGAGGTCGACATGTTCGGTGAGAGCATCGACCTTGGTGCCTCGGGTCTCATCCGCCTGAAGCCGTGGGTCGCGGATGATGCAGGGCACATGAAAATGTGGATCAAAGAACCCGCGGAGACCGAACAACCAATGGTCGCCGAGCTGTTCGCCGTGGTCCGCCGTGAAGATGATCAGGGTGTGATCGAGCTGACCTTTGGCGCGCAAGTGTTCCATCAAGCGGCCGACATGGGTGTCGACCTCCCCACACATGCCGTGGTACGCGGCGCGGATGTGGCGATCATCCCGCTCGGTTAGGTCCTCCAGCCTCGCGCTTCGTTGGAGATATCCCCGGAGGCTCTGCCGGCCCAACAGCCATGCGAGAAATGGGTGGCGGGCGGCCTCGGTGTCGATGTCATTGGGCCGAACGGGAAGGGGGACGTCGGCCGGGTCGATCAGCCGGTGGTAGGGCGCCGCGGCGGTCAACGGTGGGTGAGGGCTGAGCCAGGTGACATGAGCCAGCCATCGTGAAGGGTCTGTCGCCCGTTTGGTCAGCTCATCGATGGCGGCATCGGTGAGGAAGGCGACCGGACTGTCCTCCTGGCTGAAATGGGCGGGGGCGAGTCCGAATTCATCGGGTCGACCATTCGTGGCCCACAGGTCATCACGGTTCGGGTTCTGGTCCACGGCGTAGCCGCGCTCGGCCAGCGCCGCCCGCCAGCTGGGGAAGCCCACCTGCCACAGGAAGGTGCGCACCGGCTCGAAGGCGGGGTCGACGAGCGCGGCCACCGGATCGATAGCCGGATCGATACCGGCCTGGATCGTGTCGGTGTACCCGAACAACAAGGGATCGATGCCGTTGGCCCGACACCGCGCGGCGATCGTTGGGATCGCCGGGTCGGCCGGCGTGTCGTTGGCCCACACCCGATTCGTGTGCTGGCGGGTACCGGTCAGAAACGCGGTGCGCGCCGGGCCACAAGGTGACGCGTTGCACCAGTGGTTCGTGAAGGTCACGCCATCTGCGGCGAGCGCATCCAGGTGGGGAGTGGACATACCCGGTCGGCCCAAGGACCCGAGCGAATCCCCGCGCCACTCGTCGGCCACGAGGAACAGCACATTGCGGATGTCGCTTCGACCATCAGCCATGGTCCTAAGCCTCGCACAATGCCCAGCTGCGGTTGTGGTGCTGCGCTCGTGACAAACTCGGGGCATGGTCGAGAGCGAGATCGAAGTCACCACGCCCGAAGGTGAGATGAAGACCTTCGTGTATCACCCCGAACATGATGGTCCACACCCGGTCGTCCTGTATCTGATGGACGCGCCGAGCATCAGACCGGCCCTCAAGGAGATGGCCGGCCGACTGGCGAGCGCCGGCTACTACGTCATGATGCCGTACCTCTTCTATCGAGGTGGCCCCTTTCGAGAGTTCGGGGCCAGCGACGAGGACATGCACGCCCGTCGTGAACTGATGGACACCGTGACCCCGACCAACATCGTCAGCGACGCGCAGGCGCTCCTCGATCTGGCCGACGCCGATCCTGCGGCGACGGACGGCAAGGTGGGTGCGGTCGGGTTCTGCATGAGCGGGGGGCTGGTGATCTCGTTGGCGCGAGCGATGCCCGAGCGGGTGGCGGGAGTGGCGTCGATTCATGGGGCATGGCTTGTGCGCGACACTCCAGACTCACCCCATCTGGGTCTCGACGCCGTGAGCGCGGAGGTCCATCTGGGGTGGGCGGACAACGATGCCACCGCACCCCCAACCGATGTGCCGGTGATGGAGAAGGCCCTGCAAGAAGCGGGACTGACCTACACGCTCGACTTCCTGACCGACGCCGTGCACGGGTACGCCCCGCCGGGAAGCGACCGCTATGACCATCGTGCGTCTGAGCTTCACTGGGAGCGGGTGCACTCCCTGTTCCGAAGGAACCTGTAGCGCTATGGCTGACAACCCCAGTACGCACCTGGCCGTTGAGCGTGAGTTCGTTGGCCTCCCGTCCCCGGTGGTGGGGCGAGCGGGTGCCGGTGGGCACCCCTGCCAGGGTCTCTACCACCGTCCGAGCGGAACCTCACCAAAGGTGGCGTTCATCGCCACCCATTACAACGTTGATTTCAGTGAGCACTATCTCGCGGCGCTTCTGGCGGCGCGTGGCTTCGGGTTTCTCGGCTGGAATACCCGCTTCCGGGGAGCCGAACGCTATTTCCTGCTCGATCATGCGGTGGCCGAGATCGGGGTCGGCGTACGGTGGTTGCACGAGCAGGCCGGCGTCGAGACGGTGGTGCTGTTGGGCAATTCTGGCGGGGGATCGCTGATGGGCGCCTATCAGAGCCAAGCGGTCGAGCCGAACCTGGTACCGACCTACGGGGCTCAGCCCCTCAGCGTCATCGAGGATCTGTCGCCGGCCGACCTCTATGTCTCGTTGGCCGCTCACCCCGGCCGGCCCGATGTCTACACCGCATGGCTCGACCCGTCGGTGGTCGACGAGAGCGATCCGACGCTCACCGACCCGGCGCTCGACATGTATGACGAGGCCAACGGGCCGCCCTACTCGGCAGAGTTCCTGGAGCGGTACCGTGCCGCGCAGGTTGCTCGCAATGAGCGGATCACCGCCTGGGTGTTGGCTGAGCTCGAACGGCTGGCCCCCTTCGGGATCACCGACCGACTCTTCACGGTCGCCCGCACCTGGGCTGACCCCCGATTCTTGGACCCTGCCCTCGATCCCAGCAATCGTCCGACACCGAGTTGCCTGGCCGGTGATCCGACACGGGCCAACCGGAGCGTGTTCGGCGTGGGGTTGGTCAACTCGCTTCGTACCTGGCTATCGATGTTCAGCCTGGAGCATTCCCAGTCACGGGCCGGGCCCCATCTGCCGCGGATCACGGTGCCGGCTCTCGTCGTTCAGGCCGACGCCGACGTCGGCGTGTTTGCCAGCGATGCCCGGGCCATGCTCGCCGGTCTCGGGTCGGCCGACAAGCAGCTGCTCACCGAACGGGGTGATCACTACTTCCTTGGACCCGACGGGGCCCGGGATGTGGTGGCCGACCAGATCGCGGGTTGGGTGGCCGACCGGGTATAGACACCAGCCACCTGGACACCAGCCACCTGGTGGCATGCCGGGCGGTCGAACCGCTGTGGTTCGACCGGCCCGGTACACCGAGGTTCTGGGTCAGCCGATGGTGGCGGTACCGGCCGGGAGGGCAGGTCCTGCGCCCATGGTCTGCACGACGTCGGCATCGATGCCGTCGGGGACGGTGGCGACGAGGGGCTTGATGGCGAAGGGCGCCGGGCCGTCATCGGGCTCGGGCTCGACACTGATCTCCACGGTGGCTCCGCGAAGGTCCACGGGGAACGTCACGCCGTCCGGCGCATTGGCGACAAAGTCCTCACCGGGGAACGGTGGACCGGAGCCGTCGGTGCCGGAGAACGGGGCGGCGAGATCCGCGGCACCCGGATCGGTGAAGCGACCGGTCGACAACGGGGTTCCGTCTAGGACCGCCCAGCCCTCGTATTCCCATCCGGCGGGCAATGTCGGCAGGGTCAGACCTTGTTGGGTGGCGCCCATGTCCATGTCGATGAACCAGACACCGCTGAACTCGTCAGTGGTGTCCGAGGTGGTCGGCGTGGCCAACACATACTTGCCTGCGGCCGTCGCAAAATCGGTTCCGAGCGCAGCCGCGTGGTTCACGGCCAGCGTGGCGGCACCTGCTGCCACATCACCGGCGAGGACATGGGTGGCGGCAGGAGCAGGATCGGGGTCGACTGCGGGCTCGATGGTCACGACCACGGTCGTGGCCGCGGCAGCATTGATCAACGTCGGCTGCGCACCCTCGGGCTGGACGGCGCCGGCGTCATCGATCGAGAAACGACCGGTCGACACGGGCGCACCGTCGATGATCAGCCAGCCTTCATACACCGCGTTCTCGCCCAGGGGCTCGAGACCGGTGAAGTCGAGCGCTACGGCCGCCCGCGGAGTCACGTCGGTCGGGATGTCAAGGGTCGGCGCAAATCGGCGAGCGAAGATCGCCATCTCGGCCCGGTTGGTGACGTCCATGGGTAGGAACATTCCACCGTTGCCCTTGGTGATCCCGTTCTCGGCGGCCCAGGCCACATGGCCTCGGGCCCACGCCACGCTCGGGTCATCCATGTCGGGGAAGGTCGTCTCCCCCGCAGCAGGACTACCGGCAAGGCGATGCAACAAGGCGACGAGCGCCGCTCGGGTGATCGAGGCCCGGGGCGCGAACTCAGTCCCAGTACGGCCGAGGACCACCCCTTCCTCGACGGCCCAGGAGACCGCATCCTGGCCGAACTCGAGGCCAGGCTCGTCGGTGTCGGTGAAGGTGTGCGCCGCGGTCGGTGCGGGGCTACCGGCCATACGGTGCAGGATCGTCACCGCTTCGATGCGCGAAAGTGGTCGATCGGGTGAGGCCAGCCGTTCGTTGTCGCCGGCGTCGGCGAGACCGAGCACGAAGCCCTGTTCGAAGGCCCAATCGATGTCCGCAATATAGATGGCGCCGTCGGGGACGTCGGTCCAGATCGGCAACCCGGCCTCGGCATTGGCCGCAGGGGCCCCGAACACCGACAGCGCCGCGAAGATGGTGAGTAGGGCGACGAATAGGGCTCGGGCACGTTTGCCCTGTGGCTTTCGCACGGTTTCTGTTCCTTGATTGGCGATGGTCCAACTGCAGACACGATTGCCGCTCGCAATTGAGCATCGCACTCGTGATGACAATCCATAGGACCATAGGCCTGAACCGGAGATTTCCGACCCGAGTGGGGCGATGTTCATCGCCTGTTCAGAGACTGGGTTCATCCGGTGTTCAGAGACCGACCCTGCATGGATTAGCTGGCCTGGAGCTCGGCGACGATGGGTGACCAGTCCACCTTTCCCGGTCCGAGATAGTAAAACGACACCCGATCGGCCAGATTGCCCCAGCGGCGTATCAGTTCGGGCGCGATCGACTCCGGCGGGCCGACAACGGTGAAGGTCTCGAGTGCGTCGTCGTCGATACTCCGAGCCATTTCCGCCCATTCGCCTCGCCGAGAGCCTGCGAGCAAAGGCTTGTGTAATCCCTCGAGCCCGTGGTGAGCGAGGATCGGGGTATAAGACGGTGTTGAGCCGTAAAAGGCGATCTGGCGGCGCATGGCCTCGGCTGCGGCCTCGATCTCTTCATCGTTGTTGCCCGTCGCGATGTACGCGGTGACAGCGATCTCGATGTCGTCGGGATCCCGGTCCGCGGCTAGCGCACCCCGGGCGAGCGCCGGTCGCACGACCTCGGCGAGATAGTCAGGGGAGGTGAAGCTGTGGGCGGCGAAACGGTCGGCGACCTCGCCTGCCACCTCGATCATTCTCGGGCCGACGCCCGCCAGCATGATCTCCGGTCGCCCGAATCGGTTCGCCTCGGGACGAAACAAGGGATTCATCAGGGTGTGGGTGAAGAACTCTCCCTGAAAATTGAGGTCGGTATCGTTGTTCCACGAGTCCCAGATTGCTCGAAGGGCAAGGGCGTATTCCCGCATCCGGGCGGCGGGTCGATCCCAGGGCATCGAGAATCGGCGCAGGATGTGGGCTCGTACCTGTGTGCCCAATCCGAGCACCAGCCGTCCCTTGGAGAGCTCGTGGATATCGTTGGCGGTGTAGGCCAAGGCCATCGGGCTGCGAGCAAAGGCGATGGCCACCTTCGTGCCGAGCTCGACGGTGGTGGTGGCCTGTGCCGCGAGGGTGAGTACGACAAACGGGTCATGGATGGTCTCGGGTACGAAGACCCCGTCGTAGCCGGCCGCCTCCGCCGCTGCAGCCGAGCCGGCCACCTCAACCAACGCGGTTCTGACCCCTGGTCCCCCGTCGACCTTCATGCTGGCACCCCCATCGCTCGAATCCCGATGGTCAGTCTCGTCGCGGGGGATGACCAGGGGAAGTTCGAACGAGGTGCTCCACGCATGTTGCCCGGCAAATCGCCATGTTCAACCCGTTTGGTTACAGGTTGCACCGTTGATGTGAGGGTCGGGATTCAGGGGAGGATCCGAGCCCGACGGGGGATTCAGGCTCGAACGCCTCGACCTGGGCGGGAATCCCTTTGAGCAGGAACATGCCTCGGGGGGTGAACGGTCGGGACGAAGCGCAGGCCGCTCGGTCCGATACGAGGATCTGTCCTGGCTCGGCGGTGGCCTGCAGACGAGCGGCGAGGTGAACGCCCAGACCGGCCAGGTCGCCGTTGGCGCGATGCTGGACCACTGAGCGGTGGATGCCGGAACGGATCTCGATGCCCGAGAGTCGACAGGCGATGTGCCACGCCTCGCAGAAGCTGACTGCCGAGTCGGTCGACGGGAAGGTGATGAGGGCCCCGTCGCCGGCGACGTTGACCGTGCGACCGCCATGACGGCAGGCCAGGTCGTCGCGGACGGCGTCGAGAGCATCCAACAGGGTGGACCAGGCCGCGTCTCCCAGCCGGATGAGATGAGACGTGGAGTCGACCATGTCTGCGAACACCAGCGTCTGATCGCCGGGGGTGCCATCGCCGAGCCAGTGGCGAGCCTCAGGGCTGACGGCGGCGGTGTCGACGGTGGGCTCCACGATTCCCCTCCTCTCCGGTCGATGGCGGTCATTGTGGGGTGTTCATTTCCCTACGACGACCGTACGATCCGAGCGGTTCCTGCGTATCGGGGATGTCCCTGAGATACCCCCAGAGCAATAGGGGGTACTGGGGGTGAGCATCTAGCGCTTGCGCTTGCGGCTCAGCCCGAGCGAGCCGAAGCCGGAGATCACCGCGACGTAGAAACCGACGTCGTACCAGATGCCCGTGTTGTTGATCTCATAGATGCGGACGTCGTTGTCGAACAGGTGCCAGATGAGGGCGACGGGCGCGATCCACCCGTGCCATACCCCACTGAAAAATCCGGCCTGGGTGTTGGCGTACTCCGGGCCGCCCGCGGCACATCCGGTCACCAACAAGACGAGAAGTAGCACCCCCATAGACCGTCTGATGCCCGTCATGAGCCGATCATCATTCGCGGCTGAACGATGACCGGTCCGGCCGATCTCCGCCGCACGTTCCTGCCCTCGCCCGGTGAGCTGGCGTTGCTCGGTCATCGCCGGTCACCGTCCCTGGTAGTTCGGCGACCGTTTCGCCACAAAGGCCTCGATGCCTTCGGCGACATCGTCGGAAGCTCCGCAGTCGGAGAGGCTTCGAGTCTCGTACTCCATCTGGGTTTCGAGACCCGTCTCGAACGATGAGGTCAGCAGTCGCTTCACTCCTCCAAAGGCCAAGGTCGGGCCCGCGGCGAAATCCTTGGCCTGCTCCCATGCCATGCTCATCAGGTCTTCGTCGGGCACGACCTTCGTGACCAGGCCCCATTCGAGCGCTTCGGCCGCCGACAGCCTCCGGTTGGTGAGAAACAGCTCCTGCGCCCGGCGCATACCGATCAAGCGCGGTAGGAACCAGGTTGAGGAACCGTCAGGGGAGAGCGCACTCTTGGTATAGGCGCTGGTGAACACCGCCGACTCGGCGGCGAGCACGATGTCGCCCATCAACGCATAGCTGAAACCGCCCCCTGCGGCCATGCCGTTGACGGCGGTGACCACCGGGGCGTCCATCCGTCGGAGCCGGGAGACCGAGGCATGAAAGTACGTGGTGGCCTGTTTCACGAAGGTCGAGAAGCTTTCGTGGGTGAGCGCGTCCTTCAGGTCGGCCCCCGCGGAGAACATACGTCCGGCCCCGGTGAGAAGCACGGCGCGGATCTCCGGGTTCTGGTCGCACTCGATCGCGGCGTCGCTCAGTTCCTTCATCGTGTTCAGCGTGAACGCGTTCGCGTTGTCGGGCCGATTGATGGTCAGCGTGGCCACATTGGCCTCGATATCAAAGAGCAGGTCCTGGAACGTCGGTGCCATGTCGTCCTCCGTGGGCGTTGGTGGTCCGCCAAACGCTCACAGGTCGAGCCGGAGCGGTCAAGCCTCCGGGGCCGTGAGTGTGTGGAAAGCTGGGGGGATGAGCATTGAGCGCATCGAGTCTGGTCCCCGTATGAGCCCGGCGGTGGTCCACGGAGACACCGTGTTGTTGTCCGGTCTGGTCGGTTCCGATCTCACCGCAGATGTGAAAGGGCAGACGGCCCAGATCCTGGACCGTGTCGACCAGCTGCTGGCCGCGGCAGGCTCGGACAAGACGAAGGTATTGCGGGCCAACATCTGGCTGGCAGACATCCGCGAGTGGAGCCGCATGAACGAGATATGGGACGAGTGGGTGGACCCGACGGCGACACCGACCCGGGCCGCGGTCGAGGCCAAGATGGCCGACCCCCGCATCCGGGTCGAGATCATGATCGACGCCGTCCGCTGAGTCCGGCGGAGCGTGCGTTCCACCGGTGGCGACCGGGTTCGGGTGCGATCGCTGACACACTGTCACGATGGTTGAACAATCCCCGGTGGTCGAGCGGGTTCTGACGGTCACCGCCCATCCCGACGACGTCGATTTCGGCTACGCAGGCACGGTGGCTTCGCTTGTCTCGGACGGTGTCGAAGTCACTTACTGTGTCGTCACCGACGGAGAAGCGGGAGGATTTGACGCCTCCGTCTCGCGGTCGCAGATGGCCCGGACCCGTCGAGAGGAACAGAGGGCTGCCGCGGCTGCGGTCGGCGTACACGACGTGGTGTTTCTCGGCTATCCCGACGGGCAGGTCGAGCCGACTCTGAATCTGCGCCGCGACATCACTCGGGTCATCCGGTCCGTCCGACCGGACCGGGTACTCACCCAGTCGCCCAATCGGAATCTCGACCGGATGTTCTCCAGCCATCCCGATCACCTGGCGTGCGGAGAGGCCACGCTCAGCGCCGTCTATCCCGACGCCCGCAATGGGTTCGCCTTTCCCGAACTGCTCGCCGAGGGCCTCGAACCCCATACCGCATGGCAGGTCTGGGTCGGGGACCCGGGGGGCACCCGGGCGGTGGTCGACATCACCGACCACATCGACAAAAAGATCAACGCGCTGATGTGTCATCGCAGCCAGGTCGAGCGGTGGGATGAGGAGGAGTTCAGCGGACGGATTCGGACCTGGGCCGCCGACACCGCCGCGGAGTGCGATCTCCCCGAAGGTCGCTTCGCCGAGAGCTTCCGGGTCCTGGATACCGCCTGACCTCGTGGGGCCAGCGTTCGGATTTTCGACACCCCGCCGCGTGGTGAGCCAGACTTCCGGGATGGCAGTACAAGGCATTTCGCATGTGGCGGTCGGTGTCAGCGACATGGACCGGGCGCTGCAGTTCTACCGCGACATCATCGGTCTGCGGGTCACCAAGGACCATGAGGAGAAGGCGTTCGGTGGCGGTGATCCGGACGCCTACCACCGGCGGGCGGTCTATCTGCGCCAGAACGACGGACCCGACGCGTTCTTCATCGTGCTCGATCAGCAGCTCCAGCCCGAACCGCACGGAAAGCCGCCGCGGATCATGCAGCTCGGCACCCATCATTTCTCGTTCTGGGTGGACAACCTGGTCGAGATCTTCGAGCACGCGGTCGAGGATGGGTTCCGGGTCATCATCGGCCCAACGGAAGCCGACACCGATCTCTATGGAGAAGATGCGGGTCAAACGATCCTCACCGCCATCGTCAAAGATCAGGACGGTAATCCGGTTCAGCTCGACCAACGGCTCTGAGCATGTCGACAGGAACCGATCGGGTCACCTTGGAGCTGGTGCGGGAAGCGGCCGCGCGGTTGGAGGGCCGCGTAGTGCGAACACCGGTGCTTTGGCACACCACCCCAGGCGGGGCCCGCCTGGCCCTCAAGGTCGAGAGCTTGCAGCCGACCGGCGCGTTCAAGATCCGCGGCGCCTACAACCTGATGGCCACCCTGCCCGCCGATTGTCCGGGGGTGGTCGCCCACTCTTCGGGCAACCACGCGCAGGCGGTAGCCCGGGCCGGCGCGGAGTTGGGCATTCCCACCGTGGTGGTCATGCCCTCCGACGCCCCGCGCAACAAGCGCTCGAGAACCGAGGCCGACGGAGCCGAGATCGTCGTGGTGGGCACCGACAGCGCCGAGCGTGCCCGCCGCGCCGATGAACTGGTCACCGAACGTGGCCTGGTGCTGGTGCCCCCGTTCGATCATCCGCTGATCGCCGCAGGGCAGGGGACCGCAGCATTGGAGCTACTCGCCGACGTCGGCGATCTCGATCGGTTCTACGCGCCGATCAGTGGAGGTGGGCTGATGGCCGGCTGCGCGGTGGTCGTGGCCGCCCTTGCGCCTCACGCCGAGATCGTGGGTGTCGAACCGGTCCACGCGGATGCCGGTCGTCGGAGCCTTGCCGCAGGGGACAGGGTCACGGTCCCCGCGTCGACCACCATCGCCGATGGACTCCGGGTTCGGAGTCTCGGTGAGATCACCTGGCCGGTCATCCGCGACCGGGTCCGTCGTATCGAAACGGTCAGCGACGACGAGATGCTCGACACCATGGCGTTCGCGCTCGAAGAGCTTCGCCTGGTCCTCGAACCCTCGGGCGCGGCCGCTCTGGCGTTGGCGCTTCGAGAAGCGAAAGGCACCTGCGGCGTGGTGCTGTCGGGAGGAAACGTGGATCCCGACATCCTTGCCACCGCGCTGGCCCGCCGAAGGGCTGTGGCCTAGGACTGAGCGGCCTTCGGCGGGACCCGCGCGCTACGCCGCGACGCTCTCCATCCGCCAGGAGAGGTTGCCGGCGGGCAGATTGAACAAGCGGGCCGTGTTGTCCCGGAAGATGTCCTGATGCTGTTGCTCGGTGAGATGACCGGCCTGTTCGCCGATGATCTGCCGCGAGCGGGGCCAGGTCGAATCGGTATGGGGGAAGTCGCTGGCCCACAACAGGTGGGTGTGATCCATGAGATCGGTCGTGTAGTAGGCGGTGAGGTCATCTTGGAACGTCGCCCAGACATTGGATCGGATGTACTCGCTCGGAAGCTTGGACAGCCCTCGTAGGATGCCGCCCTCGACGTTGATCTTGGCCGCATGATCCATACGGTGCATGTAGTGGGGCAACCAGCCCGCGTCGCTTTCGGCCACGACGAGTTTGAGGTTCGGGTGACGTTCGAACACCCCGCCGAGCGTCATGAGCCCGACCACGTCCTGGACGGCGCGGATGATGCTCAGGAAGCTGTTGAGCTTGTGACCTCTCGGCTTGGTGTGCAGGCTCCCCGCCCGGGAGGTGAGGATATGGAAGGCGACGGGTAGATCGAGATCGGTCGCCGTTTCCCAGAGCGCGTCGTAGTCAGGATGGTCGTAGTCCTCGTGCATGGGGTCGCCGGGCATCATCATGCCGACCATCCCCATCTCCTTGGCCCGCGCAAAATCCTCGATAGCTGAGTCCACGCTGAGCACCGCGGTCTGGGCCAGTCCGAAAATGCGATCCGGGGCCTCGCTGCACATGGCCTGCAACCAGCGGTTGTACGCCCTCATGCACGCATCTTTGTATTCGGCGTCACGGTGCATGAAAAGGCCCATGCCGACCGAGGCGTAGATGATCTCCGCCGCCAGCCCGTCCTCGTCCATGTAGGGCAGTCTTTCGGTGCCGAGGTAGGCGCCGCCCCGCACGTCAGAAAACCGCATCGTCTTGGCCCGGGCCATACGCTCTTTGGGTGCGAACCCGGCACCGTCCACGAAACCGAGCGGGATGGGACGCTTCATACCGGGAACCACGAAGGCCTCGGTTCCGTCGGGCTGTTCCATCACCGTCGGCGCTCGATCGCGATACGCCGGGTCGATGAACTCGCTATAGCAGTTCGGTGGCTCACAGACGTGGCCGTCTGCGGAGATGATGCCCGGGGGGATCATGATCGGCTCCATGTGCTTGTCGGTGCGCGTGTTCGGCCTGCCGCGACCTTACCCGGCGGTTCCTCGCCCGGACCAGGTTCAGGGCCTGGCGGCCACCGTTTGCCCTCGGGCCGGCTTCAGGTGCTGGGTCCCGGGGTGCGGAGCAGAGCTTCCTGGGTGGCGGTGGCCACGAGACGACCGGCGGCGTCGCGGATCTCGCCGATGGCCAGACCCCTGGCGCCGAAGGTGGCGAGGGGACGTTGGGTGAACAACAGCCAGTCGTCCACCCGAAACGGCCGATGGAACCACATGGCATGGTCGAGGCTCACCACCATCAGGCCCTCGTCGGTCCAGGTATAGCCGTGCGGGGTGAGGATGTTGTCCGAGATCGACTCGTCAGCCATGAACGCGGCTGCGGCGGCATGGATGAGCGGGTCGTCGCCCAACGGGCGGGGGGTGCGCCACCAGACGCGAATGCCCGCGTCGTCGTCCGGACCGTCCTGCGCCCAGGGCGCATGGACATAGTGCAGATCGAAGGCGCGCGGCCGGTTGTTCCAGTAGTCATCGAATACCGGCTCCGATGCCTGGTCCAACAACTCCGGCAACGATGGCACCTCGCTGGGTCCGGGACCGTCGGGTAGACCTGTCGGCTCGGCTTCGAACTCGGGCCCTGGTTCTTTGCCGTGGAACGAGGCGACGAGCCGGAACAGCTCCCGGCCGTCGCGTTCGGCTTTGACTTCACGATGACTGAACGTGCCGCCGTCACGGACCCGTTCGACCCGGTAGGTGAGGTCCCCGCTCGCGGCCGCACCCGAGACAAAATAGGCGTGCAGCGAGTGAATGGGGCGATCGGCCGCGACCGTACGCCCTGCCGCAATCACACCCTGTCCCAGGAGATGGCCTCCGAAGATGCCGTACTCGTTGTCGAGATCACCAGGTCCCTCGAAGGTGTCGGGTCCGATCTCGGTCAGATCCAACGCCGCTTCGAGCAGCTCCAAGCCGTCGGCCGTCATGGTCAGGCCATGCCGATCACGGTGCGCGAGCACTGCACCCGGCCGCTCACGAGCGTGGATTCCAGCTCCGCGGAGGTGGACCCGTACAGGGCGGCAAGCATCCCGGTCACCATCCCTCGGTCGACCGCGCAGGTGACGGGGTGTGCCTGTTGGTCGCCACCGAACGGGCACAGCTCCGAGACGATGCGTAGCTCATTGCCCCGCTGGTCGATCCGGGCCGCGAATCCATGGGCGGACAGGGCGTCGGCCACGGTGTGCAGGGCGGATTGAAAGGAGCGCTTGGCTTCGTCGGCGTCGCCGAGTGCGGCAGCCAACTCCCGGCCGTACTCCGCCCCGACCTCCTCGGCCATCCGCTCGGCCTGAGCCGGGGGTAACAGGGCGATGGACCGATTGAGGAGCTTGATGAGCACCTCGTCGTGGCGTACCGGGATCTCCGGGGTGAGCTCCGTGTTCACCGTGCGATAGTGCTTGGACGGTCGACCCGCTCCGCCTTTGCTCGGCCGTTCGACATGAACCTCGAGATAGCTTCCCGCGGTGAGTTTGTCGAGATGGTGGCGGGCGACGTTGGGGTGGACATGGAACACGGCCGCGATCTCCGACGCGGTCATGCCCCGCTCGGACTTGTGCAGGTGCAAGTAGATCTCTCGGCGGGTGGGATCCCCGAACGCGCTGGTGATCGCTGTAACCGCGGCGGCGAACTCTTCGGGGTTCATGCCCGAGTGATCGAGCTCCGGCTCCCGGCTCACGCGGGCGCCAGTCGTCGGGCCGGGTCTCGGTTCGGGGTCGTGAAGCTCACATCGGTATTCTACCTATCGCCGTAGGAAATATCCGGAGCGGCACGTCCCGGCTTCGCACACAGGCTTTGGTCGTGACGCGACAACGATTGCTAGGAGTCATATGGCCCTCACCGAAGCCGATGTTGTAGAGGCGCTCCGGCCTGTTCAAGATCCCGAGCTGCACCGGAGCATCGTCGAGCTCAACATGGTGCGAGCCATCAAGATCGAGGGTCCGTCGGTTCTCGTCCAGATCGCGCTGACCATCGAGGGTTGCCCTCTACGCAACGAGATAGACACTCGGGTGCGCACCGCGGTCGAGGCCCTCGACGGTGTGGATCGGGCCGAGATCAACTTCACGGTGATGACCGACGAGGAACGAGCCCAGCTGCGCGAGCAACTCCAGGGTGACCCCTCGTCCACCGCAGGTCACTCGGCCGCTCATGGTCACGCCGAAGGTCGGGAGATCCCGTTCGCGGATCCGGCCAGCAAGACACGTGTACTGCTCATCGCGTCGGGCAAGGGGGGGGTCGGCAAGTCCTCGCTCAGCGCCAACCTCTCCATCGCCCTCGCCCAACGGGGTCGAAGTGCCGCGGTGGTCGACGCCGATGTCTGGGGTTTCTCGATCCCTCGCATGATCGGCGTGGATCGTGCTCCCACAGTGATCGACTCGATGCTCATACCGCCCGTGGTGCACGGCGTGTCGGTGATCTCCATGGGGTTCTTTGTCGAGGAGGACCAGCCGGTGATCTGGCGGGGTCCCATGCTCCACAAGGCCCTCGAACAGTTCCTGACCGACGTGTTCTGGGACGAACCGGACTACCTCGTGGTCGATCTCCCACCGGGAACCGGCGATATCTCCCTATCGTTGACCCAGTTCCTGCCCCGTTCCGAAATGTATGTGGTGACGACTCCGCAGCCAGCAGCCCAGAAGGTGGCCCAGCGGGCCGGACTCATGGCCGAGAAGGTCGACATCGAGGTCAAAGGGGTCATCGAGAACATGTCCTGGTTCACCGGTGACGACGGCAAGCGATATCAGCTGTTCGGTGCGGGGGGCGGCGCGGCGCTCGCCGAACGTCTCGAGGTTCCCCTGCTCGGGCAGATCCCCTTCGTCCCCGAGCTGAGAGAGGGCTCCGACAGTGGCCGGCCGATCATGGCCACCCAGCCCGACAGCGATGCCGCTCGGGCCATAGCCGAGGTGGCGAGGGCCATCGAGGAAGACCTCAAACCCACCCGGGTCTACAACCCGGAGCTGAAGCTGCTCTGAGCGATCGTCCTCCGCCGCCCCCGGTTCACCGTGGACCCATACGTGGTCCAAGCTGGCCCGCCCGACCCGGTGAGGATGAGGGCGGGTTCTATCCGCTCGCGCCTCCGTACCACGACGGACGCTCACCGCTCCCGCCGCCCGGCTATCTGCCGCCCCCGCCCGGATCACGCACCGAGGTGGGGCGCGCCCCGGCGGTCGGCCGGCGCCTTGGTCCAGGCCAGGGTGAACCGCCTGGGGCGGGCGCGTGGATGGTGGCGGCGCGGCCTCCACCACCCTTAGGGCCTGCGGCCCCGGCAGGCCGGCGAGCCATCGCCCGAATCGTCGACTTCGTTCTCGCATGGATTCCCGCTTTTGTCGTGATGGTCCTCGGACCCGACGACCGGCCGGTGGCGGTGATGTTCTTGGGGTGGGTGGCCATCGTGGTCTATGAAGTCATGTTCCTCACCCTCTTGGGTGCCACCCCCGGGAAACTTCTAACCGGTCTGCGGGTCCTGGAGCTTGAGGGGTCGAAGCGGGTGTCGTTGAGGGCGGCGCTGGCGCGTAGCGTCGAACTGGCGCTGGTGTCACTCACGTTGGTGTTCGTTCCGGCCATGATCGGCTCGGTCCTGATGAGTCCGCTCCGCCGGGGCTTTCACGACCGTCACGGACACACGTTCGTCACCCGGCGCGATGGTCCGGAGCGGGTAACCCAGGCCGATCTCGTTCAGTTCGAGCAGCTCTTTCAGCCCCCTCCGAACACCCGGTTCGGTCCTGCTGCGAACCTGGACACCCGCCGCCGCGCCCGCGCTCACCGACTCGAGCGGGCCCCTTGGCTGCTCGCCGGTCTGGTTCTGGTCGTGGCGGTGCTCCAGTTCGGCCAATCGGGCCTTCTCCTGGCAGGGCTGTCCGCTCTCTGGTTGGTGGTGTTCATCGTCGATGAGTCGCTTCGCGTAGCCAGGTCGGGAACGACACCCGGTCACGAGATCGCCGGCATGCGGATCGTCGACACTCGGACCGGGGCGATTCCGTCACGGGGACGATCGGTGGCGCGGGCCGCGGTGTTGGCTCCAATGTTGTACATCCCCCCATTTCAGGCCGTGCTCGCGTTTTGGGTCACCGTGCATCCAACCCATCGGGGTCCCCACGATCTGGCCGGGGCCACCCAGGTGATCCGGGTGGATGCGGTCACCCCGGGGCCGGCCGTCGCGGTCCCAGCCGCGGCGCAGCGCCGGTTGCCCCCGCCCCCGACAGCCCTGTCGCGTCGGTCGACCGGCTGATGGCACTACCGGTCCTGGATCTGCTCGCGGCGCGCCGATTCGCCTGGGTGAACCATGCGCTGATCGCCATCAATGTGGTGATCTTCTTGTTCCTCCAACCCCCCGTATTCCAAGGCGGGGAGATGGATACCGCCTTCGACGAAGGCTCGGAGGTCGTCGAGTCTGCCGTGGTCTGGATTCACCGCTACGCCGCCATCCCGTGTGAGATCAGCTCGTTCGACACCCTGGCGGAGAAGCCGAGCGGTTGTGACGCCAACGACATCGTCGCCCCAGTTGCGCTCCCACAGAACAAGAGCATCCTCGTCTCGCTGGCCGCCAGCTTGTTCCTTCACGGCGGGCTCCTCCACCTGTTGGGGAACATGTTCTTCCTGTGGATCTTCGGGAACAATGTGGAGGACCGAATCGGGTCGGCGACGTATCTGGCCTTCTATCTGGTGGCCGGTCTCGTGTCGACGCTCGGCCACGTGGCTTGGGACGTCGGATCGTCGGTGCCGGTCATCGGGGCATCTGGTGCTGTCTCCGGCGTCATGGGCGCGTATGTGGTCTTTCACCCGCGGGCCAAGGTCCTCACCCTGATCCCCGGCTGGATCTTTCCCGTCGTGTACCTGCCGTCGGTCGTGGTGCTCGGGCTGTATTTCGCCTCGCAGTTCTTCACCCCGGAGGTCTCCCGGGTCGCCTGGGTCGCCCATGTTGCCGGGATGGTGGCCGGTGCCGGGTTCGCTCTTATCTGGCGGAGCGTGGCGAGCCTGGCCTCCAAATAGGGGCCAAGCAGGGTGTTCGAAAAACACATACCGGCGCCTCACCGGCATTCTTCAGCACCCTGCTAGAGCGAGCATGTGCCACGCCGATGGGGCCGCCCGTTTCTTCGCCAAACCCTCGGTGCGGCGAGGTATTGGCCGACACCCTCTCCAGGACCAGTACGCTGTCTGAGCACTCGAGCCCGGCACCTTGTCACGGCTCGACGAACGATGGAGGTCCTGCGTGGACGTGCGCATCGGCGTCACCAACGCCCCGAAAGAGGTCCAGATCCGTTTGGCCGACGACGCCGACCGGGACGAGGTGAAAGGACGGATCGAAAAGGCGCTGGCGGGTGCGGCCGACGTGCTGTGGCTCATCGACCGCCATGGCGCCGAGGTAGGCGTACGAGCCGACAAGCTCGCCTACGTCGAGCTCGGTTCACAGGAGACCGACTCACACATCGGGTTCGGCGCCTGAGCTGACCCCCATACTCGAACGTCGTCTGGTTTTTGTCACTGGCAAGGGTGGGGTTGGCAAGACATCGGTAGCGGCCGGGTTGGCCTTGTTGGCCGCTCGGCGTGGCTCGCGGACACTGCTGGTCGACATCGACGGCGGGGGCGACCTCGGACACCGGTTCGGGGTCGAGCCCGTCCGCTATCAGCCAACGGAGGTCCAGCCGTCTCTGTTCGCGATGGCGATGAACACCGAAGACTCGCTACGCGAATACCTCCACAGCCGATTGCGGTTGCCGGCCGTGGTGCCGTTGGGTCCGCTCGGCGCGGTGCTCGACTTTGTCGCGAATGCCGCTCCCGGAGTGCGGGAGATCCTGACGGTCGGCAAGATCGCGCACGATGCCAGGGAACGCCGGTGGGATCTCATCGTCGTCGATGCGTCGGCGACCGGTCATGTCGTGGCCCATCTGGCCGTGCCCGGCGCGATGGCCGGGTTGATTCCCATCGGACCTATTTTGGATGATTCGGCCTGGATCCGCGACCTGCTCCGCGACCGGACGTTCACGGGCGCGGTCATCGTGTCGCGGCCCGAGGAAATGGCGGTGGAGGAGACGATTGAACTGGCGGCGTCGCTGATGGCGCAAAGCGATGTCGAGCTGGCCGGGGTGGTCATGAATCGGGTCCTGCCCGAGCTGTTCAGCCATGCCGAGGAGACAACGTTCGAGGCGTTGTCAGCAGGGTCCGTCCGATCGGTCGTCGAAGAGACGGTCGGTGGCCCCATCGGCCCATTGGTGGACGCCGCCCGCCTCGCGGTCGAGCGCCGGCGGTCGGGTGCCGCGCAGACGGCGCGGTTGCGCTCAGCCCTGGATGCCGGCGTCGAGCTCACCCATGTGCCCGAGGTGTGGGGCGAGCATGTCGGGTTGGCACTGACGTCGAGGCTGGCGGACGCCCTCGACGATGAGTGGGGGTGATGCCCGGTGGCTGGTGTTGGCCAACTGGCAGCCTCGCGCCAGATCCTCGTCGTCGTCGGGCCCGGAGGGGTCGGTAAGACAACGTTGGCCGCATCGCTGGCGGCGCGAACCGTGGTGGAGATCGGTGGTTCGGTACTGGTTCTCACCGTTGACCCTGCGCGTCGCCTGGCTTCCGCGCTCGGCCTCAGCCGCTTCGGGAACGAGACGGTCGAGGTGCCGACCGAGCTGTTCACCAGGGCCGGTGTCCGCCCCCGAGGAAGCCTTCACGTCGCCATGCTCGACACCAAAGCCGCATGGGACGGTCTGATTCACCGTCACGCGCCGGACGAGCAGACCGAACAGGCGATATTGGCCAACCCGCTCTATCGGAACATCGCCTCGACGTTCGTAGCCAGCCATGACTATGTGGCGATGGAGGAGCTGTACGAGCTGCACCGCCTCGGACGCTATGACCTCATCGTGGTGGACACCCCGCCGGCGCGGCGGGCCATCGACTTTCTCGAAGCCCCCTCCCGCATGGTGGAGTTCTTCGGTAGTCCGCTGCTGGCCTGGTTGACCATGCCAGGGCGTTCTCGGTCTTCCGGGTTTGCTCAGCGACCGTTCCATCTGGTCGCGAACCGGCTGATCGGCTCCACCTTCCTGGCCGATATCGCCGAGTTCTTCTTGTTGTTCCAGTCGATGTACGAAGGGTTTGTGGACCGCTCCGATGCGGTTTCTGCGGTCTTCGGTGAACGCCTGGCCGGCTTCGTCGTGGTCTCTACGCTCGAACGCGAACCGGTGGTCGAGGCGGAGTTCCTTTGCGACGAACTCGAACGACGGGAGCTCGAGATCGGCGCGGTGGTCGCGAATCGCGTTCTGCCCGAGGGGTTGCGCGACGACGCGGCGGCATCGGCGGCCCGCCGTCTCGCTGCCGCGCCGGAGTCCGTCGTCGATCGTTTGGGGAACCAGGGTCTCGACCATCTCGGACTGGTCCTCGCCGAACTGGCGGACAACTATCTCCGCTACCGCTCGGTCGCGGCCGAAGAGGTGGCGCTCTCGGAACGCCTCGCGGCTCGGGCCGGCGCGTGGGCCACCGTGCCTCTCCGGGCTTCGGGGGTCAGCGACCTGGCGGGTTTGCTCGAGATAGGTCGCCATCTGTGGGTTGGGCTGTAACGGCCCTACGATCAGCGGTAATGGCAAATCTGACCGAACTGGCTCGACGCCATACCTCCTTGGGTCAACGGCGGACCGAACATCTCCAACGCCTCGTGGCGTCATGGGGCGCGCTGGCCGATCTCTGCTTCTCAGATCTGCTGTTGTTTGCGCCGACCGGTAGCAGGAGCGAGGCCGGCGATCCCGAGCTCGTGGTGCTGGCTCAGGTGCGGCCGACCACCAGCCAGACCCTCTACCGAACCGACTGGGTGGGCGCGGTCACCGACGGAAGCGAGCGCCCGCTCGTCGCCGAGACATTGGCAAACGGTGAGGTATTGGAAGGTGAGATCGAGCTCGCCTTGCTTCAGGTCCGGACCCGGATCACTTCGATCCCAGTGCGGTACGGGACCGAGATCGTTGCGGTGGTGTCGCGTGAAGGGGCGGTTACGAGCGAGGAGAAGGGGGAGCTCCAGCAGACCTACGAGAAGATCTTCGATCGCTTTGCTGTGATGATTGCCGAGGGAGTATTTCCCTTCACCAGCAGTGAGTCCGAAACCGAAGATGAACCCCGCGTCGGCGACGGGGTCATGCTGATCGATCACGACGGTCAGGTCGAGTTCATGTCCCCCAACGCGGTGTCTGCCTTGCACCGGGTCGGCATCCACAGCAACCCGATAGGACGGCGTCTGTCCGATCTCGCCGTCCATCAACGCATCTTCGCCGAGGCGTTGAAGACCGGTTCACCGGTGATTGGTGAAGTCGAGTCGTCCGGCAACCAGGGGGC